>ULUL01063743.1_pt1 | contig 91432 bp, 83 predicted proteins | sample 1958481 | NCBI WGS metagenome assembly ULUL01 (sample SAMEA4835759, study PRJEB28245) | human gut metagenome | biome: gut microbiome; material: fecal sample | place: Denmark | collected 2008 | reverse complement strand
CAACAACAAGAATTTAAAACAGGCCTAAGAAAAGCAGTAAGCGTACTTAATTCAGCCATCACAATGAATATGGCAATAGATGGGGAAACACCATATGAAAATAAAACACTCCCCCAATATTTAATGCGACATATGAGTGTTATAAAAACTTATTCACTGATGCCTTATCGAGCCTCTACGCATAAAAATAATGGAAGCATAATGACAACATATGATAATGGAGCATTTTACACAACTGATGGTATGCGATTTGAATTTGATAGAAATGAAAATATTATGGCGGGTAATAACAGATTACATGAGTCAAATGTAATAGCCTGTGTTGCAACCAACACTTTATTTGGAGAAAGACTTAATTGTGGCGGGTGTGGAAGTTATGGGCTTAATCATAATCCAAATGGTACAACAAAGCCTCCTTGCCTCATTATGGTTGATGTAAACGGTGATAAAAAACCAACCCCAGGAAATGTCAATTGCAATAGCGATGAATGTGAAATGCAAAACAAATATTATGTGCCACTTCCAGCTGAAAAGAAAGTAAGAGACATATTTTCTATTTTAATCACGGAAGATAGAGCAATTCCTTATGGTGTCACAGCCCAAAAAGCAATGTATCAAGCTCAAAAGTAAGGTTTATTAATTATCTTTTCATTTTGCCCCTTAAATGGGGCTTTTTTTAAATCTAAAAAAAAGAGTATAAATTATTGCAAATTTAAGGTTTTATTCAAATATAATTACTGGATTAAAACCTTAAATTTGCTTTTATAATAAATTTTATTTGCTTACGATATCTTTAATGTAGTTATAATATTCGTTATTTTTAAAGTCTTTAACTTGATTTAGAATTTCTTCTTTTGTTAAAAAGCCCATTCTATAAGCAACTTCTTCTAAGCAGGCAATTTTTATGCCTTGGTTTTCTTCAATTGTTTGAACGTATTGCCCCGCTCTTAATAATGATTGGTGCGTTCCTGTATCAAGCCAAGCAAAGCCCCTGCCTAAAATTTCTGTTCTTAAATTGCCTTTTTTTAAGTAAATGTTATTAATATCGGTTATTTCTAATTCGCCCCTCGGGGATGGTTTTAGATTTTTAGCGTATTCAACAACTTTATTATCGTAAATATAAAGCCCTGTTACTGCATAATTTGATTTTGGGTTTTGTGGTTTTTCTTCAATTGAAATAGCGTTTAAGTTTTCATCAACTTCAACAATGCCATACCTTTGAGGGTCTTTAACAACGTAGGCAAAAATGTTGCCGCCGCCATTATTATTTACATCATTCACTGCTCTTTTTAAAAGGGTTGAAAATTTAGGGCCAAAGAAAATGTTATCGCCTAAAATTAAGGTTACATTGTCATCTTGAATAAAATCTTCCCCTACAATAAAAGCTTCTGCTAAGCCGTTTGGCGCTTCTTGAATTTTATAGCTTAAATTAATGCCAAACCTTTTGCCATCACCCAACAGTTTTTTAAAATTTTCAATGTCATTTGGCGTTGTAATAATTAAAACATCTTTAATGCCTGCTAACATTAAAACAGATAAAGGGTAATAAACCATCGGTTTATCAAAAACGGGCAACAATTGTTTAGATGTAACTATTGTGCTTGGATAAAGCCTTGTGCCTGCACCGCCTGCAAGAATTATTCCCTTCATAGTGCCACCTTTTGTTTATCTAAAATATGTTGAATCCACTCTTGGTTGTTTAAATACCATTCAATGGTTAATTTAATGCCGTCTTCAAATTTAATTGAAGGTTCCCAGCCAAGTTCTTTTTGTATTTTATCGTTTGCAATTGCATATCTTCTATCATGCCCTAAGCGGTCTTGAACGTATTCAATGCTTGATTCGTCTTTTCCCATTGCATCTAAAATAAGCCTTGTTATTTCCATATTGGTTTTTTCATTGTGGCCGCCAATGTTATAAACTTCGCCTTCTTTTCCTTTATTTAAAACGGTATCAATTGCTTCGCAGTGGTCATATACATAAAGCCAATCTCTAACATTAAGCCCATCTCCATAAACGGGAACTTTTTCACCTTTTAAAAGTTTTGTTATAAAAAATGGAATTAATTTTTCAGGGTATTGATATGGGCCGTAATTATTTGAGCACCTTGTAATTAAATTTGGCATTTTATAAGTTTCAAAATAAGCACGAACAAGCATATCAGCACTTGCTTTGCTTGCAGAATAGGGGCTGTTTGGGGCTAAGGGTGTTGTTTCATAAAAATAGCCCGTTTTTCCTAAAGTTCCATAAACTTCATCTGTTGAAACTTGAAGATATCTTTTAACTTTATTTTTAAGTGATGCCTGAAGAAGGTTCAAGGTGCCTTTAACGTTTGTTTCAATAAAAATTTCGGGCCCTTCTATTGACCTATCCACGTGGGATTCTGCCGCAAAATTAACAACAACATCAACACTGCTTGTTAATTCCATAGCAAGGTTTTTATCAACAATATCTCCTTTTACAAATTGGTATCTGGGGTTGTTTTTAATATCGTCCAAGTTTTCAATGTTACCTGCATATGTTAATTTATCAAGGTTTATAATTTCATAATCTTTGTGCTTTGCTAAAACATGCCTTATAAAGCAACTTCCGATAAAACCTGCGCCGCCTGTTACCAATAGTTTCATTTTAAACCCCTTCTTTTTTCTTTTATAAAATAATACTATGAAATATGGTTTTATACCAATATTTTGAACAAATTTCTTAGAATATGTTAATATAAAATTTATGAAAAGACTTGCAATTTATGTTTATCATAATGAAATGGGTGTAATTGAAGATTATGCCTTGTTTTATTTAAAATCGCTTTTAGAAGTTGCAGATGAAATTATTGTTGTAATAAACGGGGCAATCGAGAAAAATGAACTTTTAAAATTAAATAATCCTTTTATAAAAATTATTCAAAGAGAAAACAAAGGATATGATTTTTGGGCATATAGAGCGGGCTTTTTTAGTATTGGCAGCGAAAAATTAAAAACCTTCGATGAAATAATTTTTGCAAATTCAAGTGTTTATGGGCCAATTTACCCCTTCTTTGAACTTTTTGAAAAAATGAGAGAAAAAAGAGTTGATTTTTGGGGAATTACAAAACACCAAAAAACAAAAAAAATTAAAGAACATATTCAATCTTATTTTTTTGTTGTAAGAAAAAATTTATTTTTAAACCCAATATTTAGGCTCTATTTTGAAAATTTAAGAAAAATAAAAAACAAAAAAGAAGCAATTAAACACTTAGAAATTAATTTTACCGAATATTTTCAAAATAAAGGCTTTAAGTGGGGCGTTTTTGTCGATGATGACATTTTAAATTACGGCGTTGAAAATTATCATCAATATTTAAGCTTTTTAGCAGTGGAAAAATTTAAGTGCCCCGTTATTAAAAAAACAATTTTTGCAAAAAGGTATGATTTAGCCCTTAAAGAAGGCCAAACAGATGAAACATATAAACTTTTTGAATTTATAAAAAATAACACAAACTATGATATTAATTTAATTTTGCCTGATATTTTAAAAATTTATTCAATGGATGAAATTAAAGAATATCTTCACCTTAATTTTATTTTATCAAACGAATTAAGAGAAAATTTTTACAGCCCAAAAATTGCCGCATTTTTTGATTTATCCGATGAAACAATAAATGGTGCAATTTTACCCTATATAAAAAACATGCAAGGCGCCATTGATATTAAAGGGTTTAATTTATCGAATAAAAATGAAATTTTAAAAGATGCAAAAATTCAAATAACAGATATTCAAAATTTCAAAAAAGAAAGCTTGAATTATGACTACATTTTTGTTTTTGCACCCGATAAAAAAGTTTTATCTAAGTTTTCTAATATAGAAAAAATAAACTATACAAGGCACATTTTAAATTGCACTTTTAATAACAGAATTTTTCTATCAAACTTAATTAATGTTTTTATAAAAAATAAAAATATCGCCACCTTAACCCCAATTCCATATACATATAAAGGGTTTGAAATTGCACCTTGTATTATTAACATAAAAGAATTGAAAACGTTTTTAAATTTAATAAAATTTATAGCGCCATATAATGTTCAATTTTTAAATACAATTTTGCCTGCAATTTGGCTAAAAAAAGAATTGATTGAAAAAATTCCCGATAACTTTAATTTAAACAAAGAAACAACCCTTAATATCGGTGTTATTTTTTCTTTGTTTGCTCAAAAATTCGGCTTTTTATCGGGAAGTCTTTCAGATATTTTAAGTTCAAAAATTTATATAGATAACCTTCAATATAAAGTTTTGAACCAAAATAAATTTTTATCTAAACTGGCATATAAAGTATATAAGGCATTTAAAAAGAAATGAAAAACCCTATAATAAGCATTATTGTTCCTGTTTATAATGCTAAAAATTACATAGAAAAATGTTTAAATTCTATTTTAAATCAAGATATAAAAGATTTTGAAATTATTGTTGTAAACGATGCATCAGATGATGACACGATAAACATTTTAAAAAACTATGCCAAAAATAAGCAAATTGTTTTAATTAACAATGAAGAAAATTTAGGCACGGGAGAATCCAGAAACAAAGGAATTTTATTTGCAAGGGGTAAATATATAGGTTTTGTTGATAACGATGACTGGGTTGAAAAAAATTACTTTTCCTCTATGGTAAAAAAAATGGAAGAAGAAAATTCCGACATTTGCGTTTCTCTAAAAATTGAAAACCACAAAGGAAGATTTTCAAAAACTCACCTTTTAAACCCAACCAATTTAAAAGAAATAGTTTTTGTTCAAAGAACAGCCCCTTGGGCAAAAGTTATAAGAAAAGAATTTTTAATAAAAAACAACATAAAATTTGATAAAACAAGAGGCGAAGATATTTACCCCGCCTTTTTATCTGCTTATTTAGCCAAAAAAATTTCATACGTTGATAATACAAAATATCATTGCAACATTAGGCAAGGTTCAATTTCAAGAAGAAAAATATCTTATGAAGATTATTTTGAAATTAAACTTTATAAAAAAATTCTTGATTTTATAAGAAATAAAGAAGATGAAGCCTTTTTTCTTCCTTTAATTAAAGAAAGAAGCCTTATTTCATTCGATTTTTTATATAAAAATGCGGATAGTGAAACAAGATATGAACTTTTAAAAGAATATGAAGATGTTTTTAATTTAATCCCCGATGATATTTTAAAAATTTATAAAGCTTGGAAAATAAAAAGGTTTTTAGACAACCTGAAAACTTTCTTAAACGCTACTTGCAAACATCAACCCACAAAATAGGGTTTGCAAATTTTTCCAATTCTTCTATTGTAAGTTCTATTGCGCTGTTTGAGCTGCCTGCCGCAGGGTATACAGTTTCATATTTTTTAAGAGAATTATCAAGGTAAACTTCCACCCTTTCTTTTAGGGCAAAAGGGCAAACACCGCCAATTTTGTGGCCTGTAATATTAAAAACTTCTTCAGGGGTCATCATTTTGGCTTTTTTGTGGAAAGCGGCTTTATATTTTGAATTGTCTATTTTTGAATTTCCTGATGTAACAATTAAAATGGGCTTATCGCCAACCATAAAAGATAAGGTTTTTGCAATTCTATCCGGTTCAACATTAAGCGCTAATGCAGCCAATTCAACCGTTGCGCTTGAATTTTCAAGCTCTTTAATTTTATCTTCCATATTAAATCGGCTAAAATATTTTTTAACTTCTTCTATTGCCATAAACCCTCTCTTTTTTAAACTTTAAAGGGCGCTTTGTTTAGCACCCTTAAAATTATAAACCAAGTTCTTCATCAATGTCATCAAATGCTTCAAGCTGTTTTTTCTTTAAGTTGTGAACAACGGCATCCACGAGCATTTCATATGATTTTGATTTTTTAATCTCAGGCCCGAATTCTTTAATAAGGCTTTCTCGAACCATATTTTCAAGCCTTATATTGTCATATTCAATGCCTTTGTTTTCTTCAGGGATGAGATAATCAATATATTCTTTGTTAATTTTATAATCTTGTATATTTTTAAACATCACCCATTTTAATTTTGGTGCAATGTTTTTAAGCTGTTTTACAAATTTTAAATTCTTGAAATTTAGAGGTGACATTAAAAACCCTTTCAAGTGTGTGCTTAGTTAACCTTCAGTTATTATAAGTACCATCAAGATAAAAAATGCTTGTTTTTTATTAATTGTTAATAAAAATTTACGTTTCAATTTTATTATACTTTTTTATTTTAAAAAATGAAACCTTATAACCTTCTTTTCCTTCAAAAATACTATAAAATCGTAATTTTCAAGGCAATAAAAAAGGAGAATATTTTTCTCCTTTTTTCCTCCATTATTCTTATTAATAATTCTTTTTATGCTATAAAGTTGTTTCCGTATTTAAGTGAACCAACAAAAAAGCATTCTTGAAGCATTTTATTCATGCTTTTGTAAACTTTTTTCTTAGGGGGCATTGATGCAAGCAACAAAGCTTGTTTTGCATTTTTATATTCAGCCGTAATTGTATCTGTTATGAAAAAGTTTTCTGAATTTAAAATTTTATCTTCTGCAACTGTCATCTCTTTAGCCCTTTTTAATATCTCTCGTACTTATATAAAGTATTTGAGATAAAAATAATTGACATTTTATATATTAAATATATACTTTTGTAACAAAAAATTAATATTAACCAAAAAGTTCATCTGCTTCTTTTGTTGTCATTGGGCCGTCAGAACGTAAAATATCGGCAGCTTCCGACAGTAAATTAAGCGTTTCGCCTTTGTTTACCCCTTTTGAAATAAGTGCCAATTGGTATGCTTTCGGGAAATTTATTCCATAGCCTTTTGAAAGCTGCGTGTAATAAAACCTTTCATAATCAATCGGGGCTTTAACCGTCCAGTTGTTTTTGTCGGATTTGCCTGAAATGTTTATTCTTTCTTCCATTCCAAAGAAATCGGGCAGAGTGAAATATTGTTTTTTTGTGGTGAAAATTTCTGCAATTTTTGCCGTTCTGAAATCTTCCTCTTTTTTTGAAGTTTCCGTTTGCTCTTTATATTCTTTTACGTTATAGCCGATTGCACATAATGCTTTATTTAACGTTGTTGCAAGAATCGGAATGTGGGCTTGCCTTCTTTCTTTGTTTCTTGACATATTGACCAAAGAATCGTTATCGTGTGAAGTTGCACCGATTATGAATTTTCCGTCTTTGTATCCTTGGTTTTGAATTAATTCTCTCGGGTTTTCATTATATTCGGCATATGCTGTTGAATATACGTGGGGGTATATATTTTTTGTAAGTTCTTTGCCTCTTTCCGTGTTAAAGCCGATTAATTCCAAAACAAAAGAATTTGGATTTGGTTTTTTTCCTGTTGCATCATTTGATGCAATATTCATAATATCTAAAATTTTATTATCAACACCTTTAACATTAACCCCTTCAAGGTCATCATTGTAAATAAAAGGTGTTACGTATTGCCAAAAAGCATCCATCCTAACGCCGTCATAGTTTTGCATGAATGTTTTGAATTTTTGATATAAAAGCTTTCCTGTTGCGCCCAAGTTTTCTTTTTCAACGCCTTTGTTTTCATCAATTAAAAGTTTTGAATAATCCAAAGCAGGTGAACCCCAAGGCTGTATATTGTTTGCTTCGGGGCAAAACGGGTCAATTCCCCCTGTGTAATAATTTTCTAAAAAGCAAGAAGGGTTTGCCCAAACTTCTTTTGGTGAAAAACAAACAAGGCAGTCGCCAAAAAGTTTTATTCCTTTTTCATTTAATTCTTTTTTTGTTTCACTGTGTTGTTTTTGTGCCAAAAATTGTGAAAAAAGGTAAAATTCGGCACTGCCGCTTAATTCATCAAGCCTTTTTTGCCTTTCATTTTCAGATACTTTATCGGAAAATAAAAATTTATCCGTAAAGTTCCAATTTTTCCAATCGGAACCAAATTTGCCCATTTGGTGATATTCGTCTGCAATTGCATCAAAATATGCTTCTTTTTTAATTTCTAAAGGAATATTCTTTTTGAAAGCCTCAAATTCTATCTGAAGCCCTTTTATCGACGGGTCATTTCTTTGTATTTTTTCTTGAAAATTTTGATAAGCTTTTCTTAAACCCTGAAAAACAGCCCCGTTTTTATTGTCGCCAAGCGCATAATCATAATCTGTTTTATATTCTCTTATATCTTTTGATTTGGGGTAATTTTCATCAAGCGATTTTATAAAATTTTCATCCAACAAGCTGCCGTATTTTTCTTCCGTTAATTTTTCAAGCGCAATTGTTTGAATGCCAAGAGTAAAAGTTGTGCCTGAATAGGGTGATGTTACGGGCATATAGGTTTTGCCGTTTGAATAGTAATCCAAATTGCTTTCAGGCCCTGCTTGTATTTTTGAAACAGAAGAATTTTCTTTTACAAAGTTAATGAAAGGTAAAAAAGCCCTTGAATTCATTGAAGAAAGGCCGTAGTTTTCACCTTTGCCTGAAGGCGAATTAAACCCGAAAACAATAACGGATGTTTCTTCAAGCCCTAATTGCTCTCTTGCATCTTTCATTGCTTTTGAATATTTTTCTTTTTCTTTTGTGCTAAATGCTCTTTGAAAAGAAATGTTATTATATGAATTTATTGAATTAACTTTCATGGTTAATTTTATAAAACTCTTGAATTTATTTTTTGAACAATTTAATACAATTCGCTAAATTCAGATAAATTAACTTTTTCAATTGTATTTTGAAGATTTACATCAGAAAACTTATGAACCTTTATGTAATTTTCGCTAACCCCTGTATAATAGCCTTCTTTAGATTTTCTTTCATATAAAATTTCTTTTGTTTCGTTTTTGTTTAAATCTAAAAATTCTTTATGGAGTTTGGTGCAAAGTTCAATTAATTCTTTTGTTCTTTCTTTTTTAATATGTTCTAAAACTTGCCCATCCATTAAAGAGGCTTTTGTTCCTTTTCTTATTGAATAGGGGAAGGAATGAATATAGCTTGGTTTTGCTTCAATAAGGGCATTTTTTGTTTCAATGAAATCATCATCCGTTTCATTTGGAAAGCCCGTTATAATGTCGCAACCGATAAATGGCAGGTTGAAATTGTCTTTAATTTTTTTTATTTTAATCAGTGCTTCATTTTTTGTATAGTTTCTGTTCATATTTTTCAAAGTTTTGTCGCACAAACTTTGCAAGGAAAGGTGAAAATGCGGGCAGAATTTTTTTGAATTTTTTAGAAAATCAAAAAGTTCATCATCAATTTCATTTACATATAAAGAACCAAGGCGGTATCTTTTAATTTCCGTTTTTTCAACTTCTTTTAATAAATCAACAAATTTTAGCCCCAAATCAAGCCCCCATTGCCCAATGTGGATGCCCGTTAAAACAATTTCTTTTTTGTTGTTTTTAATGTGTAAATTTATTTGTTCAATTATATTTTCTATGCTATTTGACCTTGAATTTCCCCTTGCATAAGGAATAAGACAATATGCACACCTGTTGTTGCAGCCGTCTTGAATTTTAACATTTGGCCTTGTTGATTTTGAATTAATTAATGTTTTATTTTTATATTCCCTAACTTTAAAAATGTCTTTAACAAAAAGGTTTTCGCCATTTTCAAAAAGTTTTTCAATATATTTTTCTATTTCAAGCTTTTCAGTGTTGCCTAAAATTAAATCTGCATTTTCAATTTTTATATTAGAGGCTTGCGCCATGCAGCCAACAAGAACGGTTTTTATTTTCGGGTTTTCTTTTTTTATTTGTTTTAAAAGATATTTTGCTTGATTATCAGAATGACTTGTTACTGTGCAAGAATTTAAAATGTAAATTTCGGCTTCATTTTTGTTTGTTTCAATGAACCCCAATTTTTTTAGGTTTTCTGAAATTATTTGCGATTCAATGGCGTTTGTTTTGCACCCTAGGGTTTTTATATAGAATTTTTTCATTCTTCACCTTCTTTTTTAAAATATGCAAGGCATTCTATATGGTGAGTATTTGGAAACATATCCGCCCCTTGAAGCGAAATGAATTTAAACCCTAATTTTATTAAGGTTTCAGCATCTCTTTTTAGGGTCATCGGGTTGCAGCTTATATAAATAAGAGAATTTGTCATTTTTGAAATGTTTGATAATGTAATATCATCGCTTCCTTTTCTTGGGGGGTCAATTACAACATTATCAAAGGTTTTTTTCTCTTTTATAATTTTTTGAATTATATTATCTGCCTTTCCTTCAAAAATTTCATATTTTAAAATTTCATTTAATTTAAAATTTTCTTTTGCAAATTTTATGGCTTCAGGGTTTTCTTCAATTAAAGTGATTTTTGTGGCAGCTTCTTTCATAAAAATGCCAATTGCGCCCACGCCGCCATAAAGGTCAAGCAATGTTCCTTTTTTATTAATTAAATTTTTGGCTGAATTAAAGATTTTTTCAGCAGTTTTTGGGTTAATTTGAAAAAATGAAAGTGCCCCTGTTTTATATTTTTTATCTTCCAAAAATTCGAAAATAAAATTTTCGCCATTAATTAAAACGGTTTTATCGCCTGTAATTTTATTTGTGTTTTGGTTGTTAAAATTAACCAAAACCCCTTTAATTTTTTTAAATTTTTCGGTTATTTTATCTGAAAAAGTTTCAATATCTTTTTTTATTGAACTGAATTCTTCTTCATTAATGTTTAAAACAAGCGTTAATAGAATATCCCCCGTTTTATTAGAGGTTTTAATTAAAATATGCCTTAATAAGCCTTTTTTTGTTTTTTCAATGTAGCAGCCAAAATTCCAGTTTTCCCTAATATAATTTGTAATTTCATCCATTATGGGTTTTTGTGAAGGGCAAAATTTAATGTCTGTTATATCGTGGGTTTTTTCTTTATAGTAACCTATTAAAACTCTTTTTGAATTTTTGGTTTCAGAAACGGGAAATTGCGCTTTTATTCTGTAATTTTTATCATCATCGCTTTTTATAAAAGGTTTAAATTGAACATCAAAATTTTTAAAAATTTCAGATAAAATATTTTCTTTTAATTCAATTTGATAATCATAATTAATATAACCAAAATCGCAAGCGCCGCAGGGTTTATTGTAGGGGCATATTGGCTTTATTCTAAATTTTGAAGGTGTTAAAATTTCAATTAATTTTCCTTCAATATAGTTTTTATGAATTCTAAAAAGCCTTATTCGAACAAGTTCATCAGGCAAAACCCCCTTAACAAAAACGGCCTTGCCTTCAATATGGGCTAAACCTTTTCCCTCATAAACCAATTTTTCAATTTTTACATCAACAATATCGTCTTGCTTAATCAATATTCAAAATACCTGTCAAAGTCAACGTCATCAAACGAACAAAGAAGATTATAAACAGGGTCATCTTCGTCCATTCTTTGGAAATTATATTCATCAAACTTCCAAAGTTTAGGGTTAATTCCTATGACTCTAACTATATTATGATTTAATAAAATTCTCAATTTCTTTTTAACAATTTCAACATCCATATTAAGATGTTTAGATAGTTCAACTGCAGTGATACCATTGGGGTCGGAACATTTTTCGGGTGTTAAAAACATAAGTTCCAATCCCACCTTTTTTAATTCAATATCTTCTGTTTCCGTATCAACTGTAAACATAATCTCATTATAACCAATAAACGGGGATAACTATATAATACCATCAAAATAATTATCGGCAAAAAACGCATTTTCTTTAACAGAGTAATACTTTAGAATGATTTATGCCAAAAATTGTTAAGAAATGTTAATTAAAAACTTCGCATTTTTTATGTTTTATTTATAATAAAATACCGGATAGTTAATACAAAAGAATTAGTTAATTTTATTTATACAAAAATCTTTTGTGATATTATCTTAATTGTAGAGTTAGTACAGTAATAAGGAATTTGATATGGCATTACCAAATGTAGCATACTTTTCTATGGAAATCGCAATGGACCAATCATTAGCAACATATTCTGGCGGTCTTGGTTTCCTTGCAGGTGCGCACATGCAATCTGCAGGTTATTTACAAATGCCTATGGTGGGCGTTACTATCCTTTGGTCATACGGTTATTACGACCAAAGAATTTCAGAAAAAGGTGAAGTAGAAGTTGCATACATTAGAAAACATTATGACTTCTTAACAGATATTAATGTTCAAACAACGGTTAAAATCTTCGGTGAAGATGTTATTGTTAAAGCATACAGAGTTGAACCTCAACTTTTTGGCACATGCCCTGTATATCTTTTAACAACCGATGTTGACGGAAACAGCGAATGGGCAAGAAGAATTTCACACAAATTATATGACGGAGATGAAAGAATTCGTGTTGCTCAAGAAACAGTTTTGGGCGTTGGCGGTGTAAGAATTCTTCAAGCTGTCGGATACCCCTTCGATGTAATTCATATGAACGAAGGCCACGCACTTCCTGCTGCATTTGAATTATTAAGACAATATAACGACGACCTTAACGCTGTTAAAAAGAAAACAGTATTCACAACTCACACCCCTGTTGCTGCAGGCAACGAAGTTCACTGGGTTGATACTTTGCTTGAATCAGGCTTCTTTGCAGGCTGCTCAAGAGAAAGAGCAGTAGAATTGGGCGGTGAAAACTTCTCATTAACAGTTGCAGCTCTCAGAATGAGCAGAATTGCAAACGCAGTTTCTCAGCTCCACGGTTTGGTTGCAAACAAAATGTGGGATTGGGTTCAAGGAAGATGCCCGATTAGAGCTATTACAAACGCAGTTAACCAAAAATATTGGCAAGACCCGAGAATTGCAAACGCAGAAACAGATGAAGAATTATTAAACGCAAAAATTGAAATGAAAAAGGATTTGTTCCAATACATTTCAGATACTCAAGGCAAACGTTTTGACCCAAATGTTTTAACAATTACTTGGGCAAGAAGATTTGCAGATTACAAACGTGCTTGGCTTATTTTAATGGATAGACCCCGTATTGAAAAATTGTTGAATGAAAACAAAGTTCAATTAATTTTTGCAGGTAAATTCCATCCGGATGACAAAATGGGCAAAGAAATGTTCAACAAGATTTTGAAACAATCTTATGAAATGAAAAATGTTGTTGTACTTCCGGGTTATGAACTTGCACTTTCAGCAAAACTTAAAAAAGGTACAGACATTTGGTTAAATACACCTTTAAGGCCTTTTGAAGCTTCAGGTACATCCGGCATGAGCGCAAACTTAAACGGTGCGGTTCACTTCTCAACATACGATGGTTGGACTGTTGAAGGCACATTCCCCGGAATTAACGGCTACACTGTTGAATACCCCGGCTTAGATGATGATATTCCATGGGAAGAAAGACACTGGAAAGATCATCAATGTGTTATGAACACATTAGAAAATGAAATTATTCCGACATACTATGAAAACAGAAGCGAATGGGCAAGATTGATGAGACAAGCTAAAAGAACAGCTGAAGCTTACTTCAATTCAGACCGTATGCTTATTGAATACTATAACAGAGTATATAAACCAATTGCCCATGGCGGTTCTCAAGCAGGTGAAGATGAAAAATCCGATACCAAAATTGCAGAAAATCCAAATTTAGACGCTTGGACATACTCAAACATCAAATAATTTCATTTGATAAAAAATATAAAAAATGCTCCTTTATTAAGGGGCATTTTTTGTCTTAAAAAATGTATAAAATACACTAATATGGCGCTAAAAACCCAATTTTTAAGAAAGATTAAGCAGATGTAACCAATTGTAAAGAAAACCCTAATCATGCTCAAACCATGGCATAGGGCATGGTTTCCCCCCATTGATTGTTGTAAAAACATTTAATATCCTTAAAATGTTGCCGTATGCCATGTGCTTTTATATAATTATTTCAGTGCTGATTAAAGCAGGCGCTTGCAGAATACAAAGGGTTAGTTGGCTTGCAGATGGCAAACAGAATAAAAGAAAATTTGTTGAACATTAAAAATTTGACTGATAGGTACAATGCTAAAATTGTTGCTGTTTCAAAGTATTACGGAACAGACAAAATGGTTGAAGCCTATGAAGCAGGTATAAGGGATTTTGGCGAAAGCAGGCTCCCTGAAGCTGTTAAAAAAATCAACAATTTAGACGATAAAATTAATTCTGATTGCAGTTATCATTTAATTGGTCACATGCAAACCAACAAGGTTAAATGGGCGGTAGGTTTTTTTAATTTAATACACTCAGTTGATTCTTTAAGGCTTGCGAATGAAATCTCGAAAAAAGCGGTAGAGCTTGGAATTAAACAAAAAATTTTAATTCAGGTGAATAACGCAAACGAAGAGCAAAAATTTGGAATTGCACCTTCTCAATTGGAAAATATGATAAATGAAGTTTCAAAGTTGGATGGAATTGAACTAATCGGTCTTATGAATATTGCACCTCTTACGGATGACGTTAAATTAATAGACAAATTGTTCAATGAAATGTACAAATTAAAAGAAACTTACCATTTAGCGGAACTTTCAATGGGAATGAGCCATGATTTCAAAATTGCACTTGAAAACGGTGCAACAATAGTGAGACTAGGTAGAATATTATTTGAATAAACAGGAGGATAGGGCAAAATGGCCAGTGTATCAGACAAAATTAAGTCTATTGTAGGGTTTTTAACATCACCATTTGAAAGCGGCAGAGATGTTGGATTTTTCGGCGAATTAGGCGAAGAATTCGAAACAGGTTATGAAACAGACAGAAATGCAGCATTAGAGCCTGTATTTAAACAAACATCCCCAATCAGAAACGAAAGAAAAGTTATTTCAATGCCTCAAAGAGGTATGGATGCAAAAAGTTATGAAGTGGTTGTATTTGAACCAAGAGCCTACAATGAATCCATCCAAATAGCACAAGCCCTAAAAGAAAGAAAAACGGTCATTTTGAACTTACAATTATTAGATAGAGAAGAATCTCAAAGAATAGTCGATTTCTTATGCGGTTGCACACACGCACTTGATGGCAACCAAAGAAAAATCGGCGATTTTGTATTTATTTTCACACCGAACAACATCAATCTTACCCAAGAGATGGTAAGCTCCAAATTAACAAGAGATGCACTTTGGAATTCTCCTGCACCTCAGGCAAACTAAGTGTAATTTAGGAGTTATAGAAAGAGAAGTTTACTAAACATTTTAAAGACCGCAAAAATTGCGGTCTTTTTTTTATTTGGAATTTTTTAAAACAATTAATTTTCATCAGCAGATAAATTAACTGCAATTTCAGCTATAATTCTTGCAACTTCATAGCCTGAAACAATAACTTCTAAAATTAATTGCGAATTAATAAGAACAGTTTCCGTATATTCCATAGAATCTGTATCTAATACTTCAAATTCCACAAAATCTTCGCCAACATATTTAAGACGGCCAAATTGTCCGTCTGTTGCCCATCTTAAAAATACTACGGCTTTTTCTAACCCTTTTAATTTTTGTATCATCCTCATACTTACATGATATTATTTATTTTATGAAAGTCAATTTTTTATATGAATTTAAAAAATATACAGGCAAAGAAAATATGGATATTGATTTATCCGTATTAAAAAATGCAATAAAAAACGGAACAAATGAACTTTTTGTTCGTTTTTACGGGTGGGAACCAAAATGTATAAGTTTGGGAAGATGCCAAAAACCTTTCCTTCCGCCCGTTGAAATTGATGTTGTAAAAAGGCCGACAGGCGGAAGAGCATTATTGCATGACAATGAAATAACCTATATGGTTGTAGGAAAAATTCCCGATAATTATAGTGTTATTCAAACTTATAAAATGGTATCCGACATTTTAATAGACGGGTTTAAAAAGCTTTCAATTAACCTTGCTTATGGGGGTGAAAGGGGCGGCAATAAAAAATATTGCATGAATATAAGCTCAGGTGCCGACATTTCATATATGGGAAAAAAACTAATAGGTTCGGCCCAATTTAGAAGCGAAGGCTATTTTTTGCAGCACGGGTCAATTTTAAGAGATATTGATTATTCTTTTTTTGAAAAAGTTTTTGTTGAACCCATTGATAGGGAAAAAATTATAACCTTAAATGAAATCAACCCCAAATTAACAGATGCTGAAATAATAGAGGCTCTTAAAGAAAGCTTTCTTAAATTAGAATAATCGGGTAGTCGTTTTTCTTTGCAAAATCAAGCAATTCTTTTGGAACTTCATCCAAACCTTTTGCTTTTGCAATAATACCTTGAATTTTTGGAACATATCCGACAATTTCATTGTGGTATTCTTCTTTTTTATCAATAAGTTCATCTTGATATTTTTCAACAGCTTCTTTTATTTGTTTGCCTGTTACTTTATATCTTCCGATTTGATACTCTCTTGAATCAACAAAATGGCAAAGCGAAGTTTTATTTGCCATGCATTCTCTGTAAAAATCGGCATAGTCTTTATCCGAAATTTCATCGGGGTTAATTGAAAGGTTTTCCAAAAGTTTGTTTTTGAAATTTTTTCTTTCATCTTTGTAGGGTGAAAAAATTAAATCAACCGCATCTTCAATGTCTTTAGATGTTCCTGAACCTTGGTTTTTATTTGCCATGGTTACAATGTTCGGGTTAATTTGAGATAACAAAACGCCAAATTTTCTGTTGCAATATGTTCTTTTATATTTCGGAGTTATGATAGATTCCGATAAAACACCGCCATTAACAGAGCTTGTAAGCTGTTTTATTGTTTCAATGTATTTATCTATGGAATTTTCAGGCAGCATATGAACAAGAAATTTTGCATCTTTCTTTTTAATATTTCTAAAGCCATATTCCATTAAAGAATCGTCATCTTTAATGTTGTGAAAATTAACAACTTTGTATTCTTGATTTTCAAAGGTTTCTTTGCAGCCTTCAAGTTTTGTCGGGCTTATTATGTAATCCGTAAAAAGGGCGCCGCCGCCTGAATATAAGCTTTGCAGGCATTGGTCTATTTTGTCTAATTTTTCATCACTTAGCGAATCTTTGAATTTTTCGTAAAAATCATCACTAACAGACATTAAATCTGCTCTTGCCATAATTTTTGCAATTTCAAAATCGTTCGGGCGGCGAAATTTAAAAGCAATTTCTTGTGCCGTTCTTTCTTTATTTCCGCTTGTAGCAAACTCTTCAGACCAATGGTGGTTTTTAATTAATTCATAAACCCTCTCAACAGTTTCAGGGTTTTGCATGAATTTTTTTATTATTCCCCTTGCATATAATGCAGAAGGTTCTTGATGCCCCTTATCCACAACGCCTTCTTGCTTTGCTATATCGTGGAAAATTGCAGTTATTTTTAACATTGCCCTGTCTAAATCGTTTAAATTTTTATAGTTCGGGTCGTTAATGGAATTTGCAAGCACTGATAATTGGTGAATATCAAGGGTATATTTATGTGTGCCGTGCTGTTTTTTCCCGATACAGTTAATAAATTCAGGCGCTGCTTTTATAATTGTGTTTAATTCTTTGTCTAAATTTTCATCACCTGTTGTTATTTCGTTTTCATACATAAATTTGTGGCAAAGAAAATATATGCTGCTTTCAAAATCATTGCTTTTATCAAGCTTATCAAGAGTTAAAATTCCTTCATAGCCTGTTATTTCAAATTTTCCGTTGTTTTCTTCAACGCTAAAATTAACATCAAGCTTGTTTTCTATTGCTTTAATTTTTTCTTTGCTGTCTAAAAGGTTTGATAAATCAGAAAGAAATCTTTCTCTTGAATATTTTAAAGGAAGCCCGTCTTCCATTTCTTTTAATTTTGGAAGCGAATTTTTTATAGCTGTTTCAAATTCGCTGAAATTGCCGTCTTTGCCTTTTGAAAAAATTGTGTGAATAAATTCTTTTGCATATTCTTCTTTTACCGGTAAAAAATGTGAATCTGCAGTCAGGCTTGCATCAATTTCATAGAACAATTTTTTTAGTTTGCCCATAGCGGGGTTTTCAGATACATCAATTTTATTAAAATCAATTCTTTTTAATTCTTCATACAAGGTTACTTTTGTTTTGAATTTAATTGAATTGGGGTTTATATCACCTTTTGCAAGAGAAATAAAATCTTCATGGCTTAATTTTGCAAAAAGTTTTTTGCCCAATATTTTGCTTTCTTCGGTTTTTGCAGATAGTAAGCTTAAAATGTCTTGAAAAAGTTTTTCGTCAAATTCCCCTTTCGGGTTTTTATCATAAGAAAAACAGCTGTGGTAAATATAAGAAAAACCGTTAGCGGTTGTTCCCGTATTTAAGTATTCTTCCAATTTTTCTTTTGTATGCGGCAAAATTTCGCCTGACTCATCGGAATAATTCTTTTTGATTTCTGCTAAAGCGTTAATATCAAGAGTTGAAAACCCTGTTCTTGTTTTAATTCTTTGAATTATTCCCTTTAAATATTCATCATTCATGGCGCTGAAAATTTCATCGGAAAATTCTATGTAACAATCAAATTGTTCGCTCATTTCTTTAACAACGGCCAGATTTTTTTCATTTTGGGTGCCGTCTTCATTAAAACAATTTCTTGCAATTGCAGCCAAATTGTTATATATATGATAGCTTGATTTTTCATACAGTTTTTTTGCAAATTTATAAATGGAATCAAAATTTTTCTTTCCATATTTTTTGTAAACTTCAAGAACTTCTTCGGTTACTTTTAAATCGTTTGTTTCTTCAAGAACTTTTTGAGCAAAAGAGAATTTTTTTCTGTCAACAACGCCGTTTTCATCTTTTAGCAAATTAAAAAATGTAATTTGATAGTTCATAGAACGCCAACCGGACCTTGTTTCCAGCAATTTTGACATATATTCAATATTTTTGTCGTTAAATGCACCGGTATTATCCTTCATTTCATTTAAGGTTGTTTCAAAATTATCATGAAAACCCAATGATGACAGATAATAAGGTTCTGCCTGAATAAATCTTGTTGAAAAAAAGCTTTTAATTTTAGACAGAGGCCCTTTATTTTCAGTTGGTTTTTTTTCTGCAAAATAATAATCGTTTGTGAATTTAACGGCTTTTTCGCTAATTTCCCCTGTTTGCCCGTCAACCATTGCTCTTATAATGGCTGCAGCATCGGTTTCAGAATATAAAAAGCCCCTGCCTGAATATTCCGGCTGCTTTTTCTTTTTGTAAAATCTGCTTGTTGCATCATCTATTTTGGGGTCATATTTTCCTGTTACGGGATTTTCAAACAGGGTCATTTTATATATTAAATCAAGCGGAGTGGAAGTTTGGCTTCTTTTAACAAAAGAAGCTTTATATTGTTCAAAATTATTTTCATCAAGCATTCCAAGCGTTAAATTGTAAGTGTTTGCATCTGCAAAAATTCCATAGTCCGTTTTTTGTGCCATTTGTGCAAAAAACTTTGTAAATTCCCTTGAATTAGGGCTGCTTTCTTTTATTATTTCAGCTATTACCGCAGGTTTTATTTTGCCCATAAAAAAGCGCGGCATTGTTATATTTTGAACAAATTCACTGTTTTTGGAATTTTCTTGTTCGTCTTTTCCTTGCGTGCAAAAATTATAAATAACAGAAACAAGACCTTCTATATTTTCCCTGTCTTGGTATGTAAAAAGGTAGAGTTTGTTTGTAAAATCAGAAATATTTTCGGGGGTAAATTTTCCTTGCCGAATAAGTTCATATAATTTTTCGGCACCTTCGTTTTTTAAGTTATATGTAAAAGATGAATCCATTGGGCTTTCTTTGCATAAATCTTCCAAAAGCTTGCAGTAATCTGTTTTTGCACTATCCGTGGTTTCTTTATTGCCAAATGAAATTCCTGCTCTTTGCTGCCAATATCTTGGGTCTACAGGTGCTTTATTTTCGGTTTTTGCTTCTTCTTTTTTTGACGCAGGGGAAGATTTGGGCGTTTTTTTAGCCCTTAAATTGTCATCGTTGTTAAAATTAAAAAAATTGCCTTTAATTTCCATTTTAATTATTAAAAAACTTGCCTTCCTTTATGAAAAAATATCGGCAAAATAACATAAAAACTTTAAAAAATTGTTAATTTTATGACACATTTTCTTCAATTTGTTATTATGTTGCCTGTTATGGCAAATATATTCGTAATTTCAAGTGAAAATTATAATTTAGAAGAATATAATGTAAAAACTGCAGGCGGTTTTTATGAAAATTTGTATGATGACATTTTAAACTTTGAAGCAGATGTTGTTATTTTAGATTCTTCTGTTCAAAATTCCAATTTAATTTTAGTTGAATTGCTTGCAAAAAACATAAATAAAAGTTTTGAAATTTTTTATATAACGGATAATTTTAATAAAAATGAAATTAAAACACCGGTTAAGGTTTTTATAAAACCCGTTAATATTGAAATTTTAAAAAACGAAATTGAACTTTTTCTTTTAAATAAAAAAAATGTTGTCGGGCTGCATAAAGAAATTATGGAATTAAAAAAGAATTTATACCAAATAGATGCTTTTTATAATGCAAGCTCAAAATTTGCAGGTACATTAGAAAAAGAAAAGCTTTATGAAGTTGCATTTGAAAGCTTGGAAAGAATTCTTAGCTATGATATGGCAACGGCACTTTTTTGGGATAACCTTAAAGAAGATAAATTAAAATTTTATATTCATTCTCTTAAAAAAACAACGGAAGAATTTAATTCTAATTTAATTAAAAGGCTTTTATTAGGCGCAAAAGATGTAGGTGTTACAAGTTTTAAATTATCAAGGTTTAATATAGAAACTATTCAAAATGTTAAACCATCATATAAAAATGAATATTTTGACGATTCATTTAACGAATACGATTCTTTAATTGCACCTGTTATAATTAAAGATAAATTTGAAGGCGTTATTGAAATTTTTAGAAAAAACAAATTTACAAAAGAAGATGTAACTTGTTTTCAATCAATAATTCACCAAATTTTGGCACCTTTAAGAAGTGCAATTTTATATGAAGATATTATAAAAGCAAATGTTAAATTAAAAAAACTGGAGAGAATGAAATCTGAATTTGTTTCAATTGTATCTCATGAATTAAGAACGCCATTAACCCCCATAAATAATGCTTTGAGTATAATTTTATCCGAACAGGGGGGAACTATTGGCGATGTTAATAAAAATTTTGCAAATATAGCAAAAAGAAACGTTTCAAGGTTATCCGGCATAATTGAAGATTTATTGGATTTATCAAGAATGCAAACAGGCAAATTTGATTTTAAATTTAATAAACTATCAATTTTGCCCTCAATTGAACTTGCATATAATACATTTAAGAATCAGGCAGCACAAAAAAACATTGAATTTATTGTTGAAAATGCTGATAATTTGCCTGAAAGTTATATTGACCAACACAGAATAGATCAAATTTTATCAAACCTTATAACAAACGCTCTTAAATTTACATCTGATGGCGGCAAAATTAAAATATCAACAAGTTTAATTGAAAACCCCGACAAAAACATATTAATTGCGCCTGCAGATTCTGATTATTCCGGTAAATATTTAAAAATTTCAGTTCAAGATTCGGGCGTTGGCATTGAAAAAGAAGATATACCGAAAATTTTCGATAAATTTTCCCAAATTGAAAACACCCTATCAAGAAACACAGGCGGCATCGGCCTTGGGCTTACAATTACAAAGCATTTTATAGATGCGCATTTGGGGGGAATTTGGGTTGATTCAATTAAAAACGAAGGCTCAACCTTTAATTTCATTGTTCCGATTTTTAGCGAAGAAAAAGCTTTTAAAATTGAACTGAATTCAAAAATTAAAAATGAAGCGGAATCTACTTGTTATCTGAAAATTGAAGAAGATGGCGATTTTGATTTTTATAACCATCTTAAAAATTCAAATATAATTAAATTAACAAAAACATCGAAAGAATTTTTGGATAAAAAGAACAATAAATTTGTAACTCAGGTTTATATGCAAGGGCTGGACAGAAGCGCATTCGATTTTATGGTTTCTAAAATTGAAGATGAAATAAACCTTAAAAATTGTGATATAGTATTATCAAAGGCATTTTACAAAAAAGAAGCCTGAATATTGCCGTTTATAGTTAGGAAGTGAATTATGCAGAAAAAAATTCTTGTTGTGGATGATGAAAAAGATATAACAGAAACCCTATCTTTTATGTTGAAGGCTTCAGGCTATGACGTTATAACGGCATCAGACGGCGAAGAAGGCTTAAAATCTGCAAAAGAAGAAAACCCCGATTTAATTATATTGGATGTTATGATGCCAAAAATTAACGGCTATAAAATTGCGCGCCTTTTAAAATATGACAATAAATATAAACATATTCCGATAATTATGGTAACTGCCCGAGGGCAAGATTCTGATAAATTAATTGGCGAAGAAACAGGGGCAGATGAATATATTACAAAACCTTTTGAATTTGAAGAGGTTTTAAAAAGTGTCAGAAAGCATCTTGAGGCATAAATTATGGATTTAGTTACAAATAAAACCATAGATAAATTAAAATATGATTTGGTTCGAAACAATATTATAACATTTGAAGATATTGAACATGCCCAAGAAATTGCAAATGCCCAAAACACAAATTTGGGGCAGGTTTTAATTAATTCATCATTAATAACGGAAGCTGAACTTTTAAAATTTTTGGAAGAAAAGCTTCATATTCCATACGTTAATTTAGATGATTATGAAATTGATAAAAAATGCCTTCAATATATTAGCTATAAAGAAGCAATAACCTATAAAATGCTGCCTTTATTTCAAATTGAAGACACCCTAACCGTTATTATGGCAGACCCTTTAGATTTATTTGCCATAGATAAAATTATTGAAAGAACAGGAAAAACAATTGAACCTGTTTTAGGTTCACAAAATTCCATTTTAAAAAAAATTAATGAATATTATGATCTTAAGGGAAAAGTTCAAGATATTGTAACCGAAAAAGAAGCAGATTTCAGGTGGATTGATGAACTCCATAGCGAAGATTTATCTGAAGAACACCTTCAGAATTTATTCAGGGGAATTTTAAAACAGGCTATAAAAGAAAATATCCATGAATTATATTTTGAACATTTGACAGATTCTTTAACGGTTTATTTTAAAAAACAAGATGAAGCATATTCAACAGGGGCAATTCCTTCGCTTTTAATAAGCCCTTTTATTCAAATGCTGAAATCATTGTGTGCGTTGGATCCTACAATATCTGAAATTCCGCAGCTTGGAAAATTAACCTTTAATGTGGATAATACAAGCTTAACTGCAAGCATTTCTGCTTACCCCACAATTTCAGGCGAGAGAATTTTATTAAAAATTTACCATCCGCCAAAAAAATTGGAAGAATTAATTAAAAATGAAGATACTATTTCAAAATTAAAAAATGCGCTTTTAACGCCGGGGGTTGTTCTTGTTTGCGGAAGTTCACTATCCGGTAAAACTCACCTTGTTTATTCAATTTTAGATGAATTAACACCCAAAAATAAAACAGCTATGACCTTAGAGAGCATTGCAAAATATAAATTAAAAAATGTAATTCAATCGGAATTGAACGAATCTGTCGGGTTTAATTTAGATAAAGCCATGAGATATATTGAATTTCAATCGCCCGATATTGTTTATTTTGAAGGTATTGAGACAAAAGAAGGGCTTGATTTCTTTACATCTTTGACTTTGAAAAATAAAACTCTTATAACGGAATTTTTGGCAGATAATATGGATGAATTAAGAAGAAAATTCTCATATCCCGAGTTTTCAATGTTTAAATCCGTTATAACTTGCCTTTTATTCATTCACAACAAAGAAGAAATTGAATTTTTTGATAAAACGGCGCTTTCAAAATATCTTTTTTAACAAAAACTATAAAATCGGTTGACAGAAGCCTTTGTTCATTTTATATTTATAAATCGTAAGAGAGGCTGACCGTGTCTAAATGCAAAATGCTACGGTCCCTTAACAGAAAGGACAATATAAAATGTATGCTATCGTAGAAACCGGCGGCAAACAATACAAACTCGAAGAAGGCAGATACGTTGACATCGAATTATTACACAATGATGTAGATGAAAAAGTTGTTTTCGATAAGGTTGTTATGCTTGTAAACGGCAAAAAATCAAAAGTTGGCACACCTTATGTTGAAGCTGCAACTGTTGAAGGCACAATTGTTAAACATGATAAAGCTAAAAAAATCATTGTTTTCAAACAACGCCCCAAAAAAGGTTACAGAAAAAAACAAGGCCACAGACAACAATTTACAAGAGTTATGATTAATAAAATTAACTCAAAAGCTTCTAAAAAAGCTGCAAGTGATACAACAAATGAAGCAGGAGAAGAATAATGGCACATAAGAAGGGACTAGGTTCAACCAAAAACGGTAGAGATTCCGAAAGCAAGCGTCTTGGTGTTAAAAAATTCGGCGGCGAAGAAGTTCTTGCAGGTAATATTTTAGTAAGACAAAGAGGAACAAAAGTTCACCCCGGAAACAATGTTGGCATCGGTTCCGATGACACATTATTTGCACTCATTGACGGTGTAGTTAAATTTGAACCTCACAGAAGAAACAGAAAACAAGTTAGTGTTTACGCTAAATAGTTTATTGCAAATTAAAATTTTTATAATATGATAATGATGTTGAAACAAAAGCCAAGTTTAAATGGTGAAGCACGATGGTTTCAAATATGAAAAATCTAATTTGTAAAAGTTTGGATTTTGCAGACTTCAAGAAATTGAAAATTGAAATTTAGTAGTTGGGGGCGAGAGCTCACGATTGGCCAAGTAAGCGACAAGCTTACGTTATAGAATAAAGCAGGCCTTTGGCAGGCGCTCTAACCCAAAAAAAACTAAAACTTTCAAAAATTGAAAATTGAATATTTAGTGAATGGGGGCGTAGCTCAGATTGGTTAGAGCGCATGCCTGTCACGCATGAGGTCGCGGGTTCGATCCCCGTCGTCCCCGCCACTAAATTAAATAAAATTAAAAAGAACCCTTAAATTAGGGTTCTTTTTTTGTTATCATGGTTTATATAAGGAGAAATTAAACCTTGGGACATATGAAAGAATATTTGGCAATTATTCAAGAAAGAGGCTTTAAAGATTTAGACAAATATATATGCCCAAAGTGTGTAGAGAATGTTTTTGTTCAAGATTGGATTCAAAATAGCGCAGATACTGAAACAACCTGTTCTTATTGCGGTAAAAAAACAAAATGCCTGCATATGGAAAAGTTTCTTGAATTTTTGATGGATATTATAAGATTTTATTTTGAACCCGCCGAAGGCAATTTGGCTTATGATAGCGAAGAACAGGAATATTTGGGTGAAACCTATGATAAATATGATATTGTTTATAAATTATCTGAAAAACTCGGCATAGATTTTGATTCCATGCTTGCGGAAGATATGAAAAAAGCCTTTAACGATTTTTTTCTTTGCAACAAAAACCCTTATGGCACAAGCCAATTGGAATTTTGCGAGAATTCTTGGAAAAGGTTTGCGCATTTAGTTAAATATAAAACAAGATATCTTTTTTACGCAGATGATAGCAAATGCAAATATGAAAAAGCTTTTATGTCGGCATCTGAAATGCTTGATTACACAACATCATACCTTGAAAAGTTGAATTTGTTCACCGTTTTAGAGCCGAATGTAACCTTTAAAAGAGCAAGAATTGTTGAAAATAACCTTGAAATTACAGAAGAAGAAATGGCTTCGCCCCCTTATTACCAAGCAAAAAACAACAGAATGACAGCTGAAGGAATTTCTGCCTTTTATGGAACTTTTGAAGATGACGTTGCAAAAGAAGAAGCCATAAATAAAGAGAAAGATTTAACAGGCAAAAAGCTTGTTATTGCAGATTTTATTAACCTTGATGAATTAAAATGCTTAGATTTAACAAAAATTTTGGAATTAACTTTGCCGGATTGGCTTGATATAAAAAGAGCTAGGGAAAGAGAAGTTATTCTTTTTTACATATACCTTCATAAGGCTCTAAGCTCCCCGATTAAAAAAAGCGACACCAAAAATAAAAATATAGAATACGTTCCAACCCAAATTTTTGCCGAATACGCAAAAGAAATTTTGAAAGTAGATGGCATAATTTATTCAAGCTCCGTTTATCAAAACGGTAAATGCATTGTGCTTTTTGTTGGCCACGAAGCCTGCCTTTCACCAAAGAAAAACGACATTATAACCTTTGAAAATAAGCAAAAATTAAAACTTGTTTCGTATAAAGTTTTTGATTTGTAGTTTTACTTTAATATTTTGGCAAATACAGATATTGTGGCAATGTTTTGCTATGTGTATAAATCATCGGAATTAAAAATATATTTTTCAATATTGTCAAAAGAAAAAATTTCCCTCATATTGACATTTAGTGCTCTTGAAATTTTAAATAAATTACCAATTGTTATATCCCTTTTCCCTGCCTCAACCATTGCAATGTGCGAGCGAGAAATTCCTGTTTCAAGAGATAAAAATTCTTGTGTGATTTTATTTTTAATTCTAATTTTCCTGATATTAGAACCCATTGCTTTTTTAAAATCCTTGCACATATCTTTATTCTATGTTATGTTGCTGTGAGAGACTGTCGCTATAAGCGACAAAAGGAGTGATAAATGAAAGACACCGGTTTTACATTGGCTGAAGTATTAATAACTTTGGCAATCATTGGCGTCGTTGCTGCAATTTCTATACCATCTGTTATATCGAATACCCAACAACAAGAATTTAAAACAGGCCTAAGAAAAGCAGTTTCGGTTTTAAATAGTGCAATTACAATGAATATGGCAATAGATGGTGAATCTCCGTACGATAACGCTAATTTATTCGGATATTTGCAAAGGCATATGAGTATATTGAAATCTTCAACAATGCTTACATATGATACATACACGAAAACTTGGGGCGGATATGGAGATATGTCAAATACTATGAATGCCAATTTTTATACAACAGATGGCATGAGGTTTGAGTTTAATTCTGAAACGGGAACTGCATCAGGACATAATAAGTTACATGAAAGTAATTTAACAGCTTGTGAAGAAACGCATCCAATAGTTGTGAATAAAGGTGGTTGCGGCGGTTGTGGTAGCATGGGGTTAGCACAAAATGTTAATAATACACTCAAACGGCCCTGTATAATATTGGTGGATGTGAATGGCGATAAAAAGCCAACCCCTGGCAATGTTAATTGCAGAAACAGTACATGTGCAAGAAAGGATAATATTTATAAAGTTCCTTTACCTGCAGAGAAGAAGGTTCGCGATATATTTTCAATATTAATCACAGAAGATAGAGCAATGCCATATGGTGTAACTGCCCAAAAGGCAATGTATCAGGCACAAAAATAAATAATTTATATACCAATACAAGGGCTATAATAGCCCTTGTATTGGTATATTTGTTCTATAAAGTTACAGGTTTAATTTTTTCTATACCCGCATTTGGGGCAAACATCATTAACAAGTTCAATGCCGCAAAGGGGGCATCTATCCATTGTTTTTGCAACTTTAAAATCTTCTGTTGCTGCGTTGTCGCCGCTTGTGAAGGTAATTTTTGAAATGTTTAATTTATCTTTTAAAAGGTCATAAACAATTTTTATCATTCCTTCCACAGTCATTGTTTCTTTTGTAACAACAATTCTTGCATCAGGATATGCAACCGCAAGGTCTGTTTTAAAGGCGGCACCTTTCATTGTGTTTTGCGGGGCGCCGTTTTTAATTCCTTGTTTTTCATAAACTTCTAAAATAGCGGGCAGCAAGGGGTCATCTTCTCTTAAAATTGTTGCATGGTCAAAATTCTTTAAAACTGCCCATGCGGTTTTTTTAATTTCATTGCATGGAAAAACCATATTAACGCCCATATTAACAGAATCTTCCACTTCAATTGTAAGTGTGCCTGTGTGGCCATGAAGGTATTGGGCTTCGCCTTTAAAGTTGTAGAACCTATGTGCGTATTGAATGTCAAAAGTTGTAAATGATTTCATAAATTTTTCTCCTTTTTTATTTTCTATATAAAGAGGTTAGCATTTGAATTGCCGCTTTCTAATATATATTTTGCAACTCCTGCAATTTCAATATTATCAATTAATTCTTCTTCTTTTATGCCCATAATGTCCATTGTCATGTTGCAGGCAATAAACTTTACTCCTTGTCTTTGTGCCTGCTGAATTAATTCTTTTAAAGCGGGGACATTTTTATTTTTCATAACTTTTTTCATTAAAAATGAACCTATGCCACCCATATTCATTTTAGATAAAACCAGTTTGTCTGCGCCTTTTGGCATCATTATTTCAAACATTTTTTCAATAAACGGTTTTTTAGTTTTAAAGTTTTCTTTTCTTAAAATGTTCAGCCCCCAAAAGGTGAAAAACATGGTAACATCTTTGCCGCTTGCTTTGGCACCGTTTGCTATAATAAAGGCTGCTAGAGCTCTGTCTAAATCGTTTGAAAAAACAACAATTGTTTCACCTTCATTTTTTTTGGGTGTAATTTTTTCAAAATTCCCTTTTTGAATTGTTGCCGTAATTTTTTTATCTTTATCGGTTAAATTTATCAATGTATTATTTGTAGAAACGCACCAAGCTTGAACATCGGAATAAAAGCCTTTGTCGTTAGATGTTATTTCTATTGTTTCTCCTTCTTTAATTTTTTCCAAGCTTTCTGCAAGTTTCATTACAGGCCCTGGGCAAGAAAGCCCGCAAGCATCTATTTTTAATGCGCTTTCGCTTGTTTTTGCGTTTGCTGTTACTAATGCTTTTTGAACGGTTTTATTTTGTTTGTTTTTTTCAATTTCTGAATATAATTTTGTTCCGCCCATAAAGGAATAAACATTGTTAAACCCTTTTTGAATTAAAATTCTTGAGGCAAGATAGCTTGTGTAGCCTGTGTTACAAATTAAAATAACTTTTTTGTCTTTTGGAATTTCGTTATATCTTTTTCTTAATTCGGCTAAAGGAATGTTTATTGCGCCTTTTATACCGTTAATTTTAAAAACATCGGGAGTTCTTACATCTATAACAAAAGAACCTTCAATATCTTCATAGTATGCAGGCTTAAAAAGCCCCGATAAAAGGTTTTTTGCGGCCATTCCCAAAATGTTAACAGGGTCTTTAGCGGATGAATAAGGGGGTGCATAGCAAAGTTCGCTATCTAATAATTCTTGAATTTTGCCCCCGTTCCTCATAACAGATGCAATTACATCCACTCTTTTTTCAACGCCTTCTTGCCCGACAGCCTGAGCACCCAAAATTTCACCTTCATTGTTAAATAAAAGTTTATATAGTGTTTGGGTGGCGTTTGGGTAATATGAAGCGTGGGAATTTCCAAAGGTGAAAATTTTCCAATAAGAAATATTATTCCCCTTTAATTGTTTTTCATTAAGCCCCGTTGCCGCTATTGTATAATCAAAAACTTTTATAACGGATGTTCCTTGTGATTTTTTATATTTTGAATTTTTACCCAAAATGTTATCCGCTATAATTCTCCCTTGCCTGTTAGCCGGGCCTGCAAGCGGAATTAAAACATTTTCATTATTAATAAAACTTTTAACTTCAACATTGCCGCCCCCTGCAAAAATATCAGGGTCATTTGTTTGCATAAAATCATTTGTAATAATGCCCCTGTTAACATTTAGCCCTGCATTTTTTGCAAGTTCAATCTCCGGTTTTACTCCGATTGCTAAAATTATAAGGTCATAAGGAATTTTTTTGCCTGAATTAAGTTCAATTTCATTTTCAAAAAATGCCTTAACGCCATCAGATAAAATTAATTCAACACCGTTTTGCCTCATTTCATTTTGGGCAAATGCAGCAACTTCAAAATCAACAGGCGCTAAAATTTGGCTTTGCATTTCAACAAGGCTTGTTTTCAGCCCCATTAAATTAAGGTTTTCCGCCATTTCAACGCCGATAAAGCCGCCGCCTATAACAACTGCTTTTTGGGCATTATTATTTTTTATATAATCTTTTATTTTGTCAATGTCATCTAAGTTTCTAACCGTAAAAACATTTTTATTGTTAATTCCGTTTATTGGCGGTTTAATAGGGTTTGCGCCTTGAGATAAAACTAATTTATCATAATAAATTTTTTCACCATCTTTTGTTAAAACAAATTTTTCACTTCTGTTTATTTGGGTAACTTCCGTATTTAACCTAACATCAATATTGAACATTGCTTTGAAGCGAAGAGGCGTTGAAACAAGAATTTTTTCTCTTTCTTTTATAACGCCTGAACAATAATAAGGAAGCCCGCAATTTGCAATTGAAACTTCACCTGTTTTTTCTAAAATTAAAATTTCTATATTTTCATCTAATCTTCTTAATCTTGTTGCGCAACTTGCGCCTGCTGCGCCACCGCCTATTATAACAACTTTCATTTTTTCCTCATAAAATATTTCATATATTCGCATATTAGCATATTCATATTATCAAAAATTTTTTAAACTGTCAATTCCAATTTGACAATATTCGCATATTGTAATATTCTTATAATATGAAAACCGACATTGATATTGATGAATATACAGCTATTTTTAAAGCATTAGCGCACCCCACAAGGCTTACCATTGCATATAATTTAATGAAAAAACCTGAATGCAATGTAAATAGGATGAGTGAATGTTTAAATATTCCGCAGCCAACGGTTTCACAGCATCTTTCAATTTTAAAAAATGCAAAAGTTATTCAAGGTGTAAGAAACGGCAATCAAATTTGCTATAAAGTGGATAATAAAAAAGTTATAGATATTTTATCGCAATTAGAAAAAAAATAAGAAAGCTGCCGATATTAATTTGATTTAGAAACTGAAAATAAAAATTTAAAATAGCAAATTTTGCTTTTTTTGTTTTTTATATTTCTTGTTCTTTTTTAAAAATAAAATTACAGGAATTATTAAAATGAGAGTATTAGCAATAAATAATAACATTTTAAATTTTAGCGGTTTATATGTTAAAAATAAAAATCCAAATGCGCCGATAAAAGAAAATTCACCCAAAAATATAGAATTGAGAGCAAACCCTGCAGATATTTTTATTGCTTATAAAACAAAAACCCCAAGTGAAGTTAAAACATCAATTAAAGATTTTTTAGCTGCAAATGAAAGAGGGGTTGATTTTCATATAAATATGTTATCTTCAATTCAAGCGGGCTTTGAAGCTGCACATAAAACAACCGGTGAAATTTATTCAAACGATGATTATATAAAAACTTTAATTGAACAATTCAGCCCCAAAAATGTAATAAGCTTTTTTGAACAAGGCAGTGAATTTGATTTAGACGGCAATTTAAAAAAGAAAATTACCAAAAATAAAGACGGTTCAATTCAAATAGATTATTTTTCACCTGATGGAAAAATTGAAAGAACAACAAAAACAGATAGAAGAGGTGAATGGCTTGAAGTTGTTGAAGGGCTTGAAACAGAAAAAGACGGCACACAAAAAATTCAAAAAAAATACCTCTTTAATTTATATGAAAACAGGCTTGAATCTTATGAAGAAGGAATTGAAATTTCCCCTTTGGGAGATGTTAAAATTCAAAAAGAAGTTAATTCTAAAGGTGTTTTTTCAAAATCGGGAATTTATTTTACAGTAGATGAAGGGGTTGAAATTTCAAAAGACGGAACAAAAACAACCGCAAAAAGCCTTTACTATAAAACAAAAGAAAGAAAAGATGAAAACGGAATTTTAATTCCTTCAGATATAACTTTTGTTTATAAAGAAGGGCTTGTTCAAAAAACGGATGGCAGTGAAGAAGCGGCAAAAAGCCTTGTTTATAAATCCATAAATTCAAAAGTTTTTGGAAATTACAAAGAAGGCGAAAAGGCTTTTCAAAACGGCACTTTTACAATTCAAAAAGAAGCATCGTTTAATGATGATTATAATTTTGAATTTTATAAAGAAGGAATTGAAAAATTACCAAACGGCACAGAAACAACCTCAAGGCAAATTACATATAAAAATGGAACCCCTGAAACCTATGCAATCGGTGCTGAATTTTTCCCTGATGGGAGTGAAAAGCAAAAATGCGCCCTTTCATTTATTTTAGGTGAAATTGTCTATTTTGAAGATTGCACAAAAAATGGTGAAGGAAAAATTCAAGCTGCAGCAAAAATTTTGCAAAATACAAAACAAGGCTGGAAAAATGTTTCTGACGTTTTAATTTAAGCTTCTTTTATATCTTCATTAAAATTTGCCCTTAAAGTTTGAAGGTTTTCATAGTAATCTTCACCATCAAGGTCAAAGCTTGCAATGTCACGGCATAAACTGCTATATTCTGCAGCCGTTAATTCTTCCCTTAAAATTGAATTAATTTCTTCCCATTTTTCTTTGGTGTGGGCGGTTGCAAAATCTTCAGCCAAATCGAAAGCCGAAACCCCGAATTTTTCTTTATAAATTCTATCTGCAATTGTGTTTGGCTCATCTTTATTTAGGCCGTAGTGTGAGATTGCAGATGTTCCTTCATACATATCTTCATAATTTTTTTCAATAAACCATTTATAAAAGGGGTTTATTTTATCTATAAACTGTGAAAAATAAGAATATTCGCCCGTTTTTAATTGATTTTTTTTATCAACATTCGGGTTTTCAATGTCTTCATTCCAAATTTCATCTTGGTTTAAATTAACAAAATTTGTGTGGGAATAAAAATCTTGAATATTATGAACAAGCCTTCCTAAATCATAAAAAGCTTGTTCATAATATTCATCTGCATCTTTATCATCTGCCTTTGCAGCTTGAATAAAATCATCTACAACAACATCTTGCGCTTTTTCTAAAAATTCATCGCAATTTTGAAGGGTTGTTTTATTGAAATGCTGTGCGCTTAGGTTGTAGCCATCTGTTATATTTGGAATTTTGCTTCTTAATTTGTCTGAATCAAGGTTGCCTTGTTCAATATAATTTATGGCACTGTTATTAAAGCTTGAACTTAAAGCTTCCGTTGTTATTTGGCTGTGGTATTTGCCAATCAAATTAATTGCTCCCTTAATCCTTATACTTTTTAAAAACAATTTTTTTCTAAAAATTGCCTAAAAATTAATTAAGGAATTATTTAAGGGCGCAATTTATTTATTTGCCCAATCGGCTTCCCATTCAATTAACCTTTGTTTTAATTCGGGGTTTTCAATGCCATCAATGCCTTCTTCATCATAAATTTTCATTATTTCTTTGGCATCTGAAAGCGCTTGTTTCCATTCATTGGTGCCTGAAATATCCCAACAGGTTTTATGGTATGAAAGCATTGTTATTTCATCGCTTTTTGAAAGGTTTAAGCCTATAATTCTTTCTTTTGCTTCTTCAAGGGTGATTCCCCCTGCCAATAGTTGTTCGTTTATTTCTTTTAATTCTGCATTTTTTGCTATAATTTCTTGAACTTTTTGGTTTGAATGTTCTCTTTTAACTTGTTTTGTTTGGGGGCAAAGAACCCAGGCAATTGTGTTTCTTAAAGAAAGCTTTCTTTTGTGTTCAAGTTTTCTTTCTTTTATTTCGAGCCTTTTTGCGCTTTCAGCTTTTTTACGTTCAATTTCAATTTGTCTAAGTTCTTCTTTTATGCTTTCTTTTCTTTCTGTTGCTGTTGGCGCATCACTTTTCATAAAAGCTTCCATTGCTTCTATGTTTCTTTTTGTATATATTTCTTTTGCACTAATTATTCCTGATAGCCAATTTTGGAAATTTTCATCTTGAATACTTTTGAAAAATGCAAGGTTTTTTTCATCTGCCAAATCTATGCAATAGTCTTCAGGATATGTAAGACGATATGGGTTTTCTGTTATTATATTTAACTTATCTTGAACCACTGCTTCTCTGAATACATCTTTGTTTTCGCCCAATTTCTTTTGCAGTGCCTTTAAGCTTATAATTGACGGGTTGTTGTGTCTTGAAGTTAACAATGTATCCATGATGTATGGCTTATTGATGTCATAAGAATCATTATTTAAGATAAATTGTTTAATTTCATAAGAATTTATTCTAAGCCCGCAGTTTGCCATTAAATCTGCTTTTGTGCCATAGCCCAGTTTTTCTAAATCACTTGCAGGGAAAGAGAAAGTTGAAGTTTGATCTGATAGGCGAATAGAATTTTTTAAACAAGCTCTTTCAAAATCGTTTGCAGGAACCATAGAGGCTCTTGCTTTTGCTATTTCTCTTTGCTTGCCTGTTTTTTCAAGTTTTAAAAGCCCTTCTTTATTTCTTTCATCAGTTATATCAAAAAGAAAATCTTTAGCTCGTGCAAAGCGGTCGCAATGAGTATTTTCTAAGCCGTAACCTTTTAAAGTTCCGCCTTGAAGTGCATGGTCAACAGAAACTTTACTAACGCCGTATTTTTCTTGAAGTTCTTCTGATGTTAAAATTTCATCTCTGCGCTCCATTATGGAATCTAAAAAGGCCTTGTTTTCCCCTTCGATTGTATTGAAATAAACATTATTGCGTGTTTTTATTGAGGGTTCTAAAACGCCATTTTGTGCATAGTTCAATATTGCATCTTCAGGAATTCCTTCGTATAATTCGGCAATATGTTTGGGTGAAATGTATTCTTCAAAAAAGCTTTCTTCGTTTGTTCTTTTGCCAAGTGCAACATAACCGCCAATTTCCATACCGCCTTGTAATTTTGGAACAACAGAATCGGGGTAATATAGAGAGCCTGTTATTTTTTGAATATTTTTAAGAATTTCTTTTTTATCTGCCCCTACTTCGTCAAATCCTATGCTTGTTTTGTTTTCGCCTATACGGAGTGGAAAAGAAAATGCAAAATCGCCGTTTATCTCTATTTTGTCATCTTTGTTTTTGCTTGCGCAAATACCCATTAAATTAAGTGCACCTAAGGTATCTTGATTATTGAGCGCGGTTTGAATTTCTTCTTTTTGTTCAATAAAACTTGGGTGTTGCCTTAAAAATTTGCCTTTAAGTTTTTCTGTTTCACTGTGGTAGCCAAAATCTTTGTCTGTGTATCTATAGTTTTGAGCTTCTATATAGTGATTTGGGCTAAAATCTTCTAAAAATTTTGCACTGCCTTCAATATTAGAAACGTTTCTTAAAAGGCTATTTTCATCAACTTCATAATCGTTTATAGAAATTGTTTTGTTTCCATATTTTAAAAGAGTGGAGTCATAATCTCCTTTAATTGTTATTTTGCCATCTTCATTTGTTTCTGTTTCATAGCCTAAAATGCCAAGGGCTTTTTTGTCGTCGCCTTCATCAAGTGCTTTTTTTGCTTCTTCCATTCTTTTGGCAACAATTTTTTCTAATTTTTTCCCCAATTTTTCAGGATATACTGTTGAAGGGTTTATTTTAAAATCATCATCCGGAACAAAAGAAGGCGAAAGGTGTTTTTCTCCTGTAATTTGTTCAACATTTCTAAGCAGATCATCTTGGCTTATGCCTACATCTTCATAAGAAATGGGTTCTTGAAGTTGCCCTTTTACATAAATCTTGAAATATGGCTTAAAATCGCCATTTATTGTTATTTTGTCTGTTTCAAAATCGGAATCAACATTGTAGCCTAATGTTTCAAAGGCTGTTACATCATCTTCTTCTTGTAAGGATTCGTTTACACTGTTTGCAATATTTTTATAATATTCAACGGCATCTTTTTTTGTTTGAAATGAATCTTTTAATTTTCCGCTAAAACTTACAGAATCATTGTTTGGTTGATTATTTAGCCTTAACCCGAAAAAAGAAGCGTTGTTTAATTGTGCAGTATTATTTATGCCAAAAAATTTTAATGGGGATATATTCATACAAAATCTTCCTTATTGTTATGAAATAATAAAGTTTTTTGAATAAAAAAAATTGCCCTTTAGTTTGTTTGTTTTTCTTTTCTTTTTTCTATTCTTTTTAGTTGTTCTTGTCTTTTTTCTTCCGTTAGCTTGCATTCTTTAAGAAGTTTTTTATAATATTCTTCTCTTTCTTTGGGGTTTGATATTTTTTCTGCTTCAATTAAACCCTTTTCAAATTTTTGTTTTCTTTCATACCAGCCTTGATTTTTCAATTTTGTTGTAGCATGACAAATCATAGGAATTCCAATTGGCGCTGTTATTAATAAATCTGTTAGAAAAATTCCTGTGGATAATTCTGCAATATGTTTTCCCCTTTTAGGAAAAGGCCTTGGGTTTTGATATTTATATGGAACGTATTCTTCCCAAACAGGCGGTTTTGGCATTTCATTTTCAATTGCAGCTGCAAATGGTGCAAAAAAATTGAGTGCAAAACAAAAAACAAGAAAACAATTAATAGTTTTCATTATAAAAACCTTTTTACTTACTTACCTTTTTTAATTATCTTTTAAAAAAGGCGTATAAAAAAGGTTTTTTATTTAAAAATTTACAATTTTATTTGGCTTCTTTTAAAGCTTTAAGCGCCATGATTGCGTTTGGAAAGCCTGTATATGGCATTGATTGCACAATGACAGCAGCTATTGTTTCTTTATTGTTTCCAACTTTTATGTTGCCTTTAATGTGTGCCTTTAGAGTTTCTTTGTTTCCTGTTGCGGTTAAAATTGCAATTGTTAAAAGCTCTCTTGTTTTAATGTCTAAACCACCTCTTGTGTAAAAATCGCCAAAGCAAACTTCTGTTAAAAAGCGGCTGACATCATCCCCTACATTATTTGGAAGATTTTTTAAGCTTTGTTTAATTTCATCACCATATAGGGGGTTTTGAATTTCAAAGCCTTTTTCATATCTTTCATTGTCTTTAACCGTTGTTGTATCTTCTAAAGGCAGTTTTATACCTCTTTTTTCAAAAACTTCATTCATTGTATTAATTGCATTTAAACTTTTTGGAAACCCGACAAAAGGCGCTAATTGGTACATTGCTTCTCTTATTTCAATTGGGGTAACACCAACATTTAAGGCAGCGTTTATGTGGGCGTTTAATTGTGGCAGAGTTTGCATAGTTCCTAAAACTGTTATTGTAACAAGTTCTCTTGTTTTTATATCAAGTTCGCCTATTGTAAAAACTTCGCCAAAAATATATTTTTGCAAAATTGCCATAAATTCAGGGTCTGTGCCATTTTTACCCAAAGGGTCTAATAAAAATAATTTGTTAAAGTTTTCTTTGCAAATTTCTTCTTTTGTCATTTTATTTCCTTCGCTTTCATTTGCATTGCAGGTGGTGCAAAAAAGAAAAAGTATTAATAATATTTTAAAAAATTTATTTATATTCATTGTCAGACACCTTATCAAGCCAAGTTGTCACATTGTTTGGAATGTTTGTTTCAATCGAAATGTGGGCAAATTCGGAATTTGGAGCAGCGCCGTGCCAGTGTTCCACATTTGGCGGAATTTTAACAACATCGCCCTTTTTTAATTCTTGAATTTCTTTATTTCTTTCTTGATATCTTCCAACACCCATAGTTACAAGCAGAATTTGGCCGCCTGAATGCTTATGCCAATTGGTTCTCGCGCCTTTTTCAAAGGTAACGTTTCCAATTGAAGAATTAAAAACATCGTCTTTTTTAACAAGCATATTAAGGTGTGTTTCACCTGTGAAAAATTCGCTGTATGGGTTAATTTCCCCTTTTTTAAAAGGCTGGTTGTTAGTTTCTGCCATTTTATATATGCCCCCTATAATTAAAACTATAATTATAATTGGAATTATAAAAATTTTATTCATTTCTTACCCTTTTAAATTTGTTTTGAAAAATTCTTCAAGTTTTTTAAACGGAATTTTTTCTAAATTGTCGTATAAATCTGTGTGGTTTGCATCTTTTACAATTAAAAGCTCTTTGTTTTCACCTTTTAATTTTTTAAATGCATCTTCGCCAAAATATCTGCTATGGGCTTTTTCGCCGTGGATAATTAAAACGGGTGTTCTAATTTCACCGGCGTATGCTAAAATTGGCGAATTAATTAAAGATAATGTTGAAGTTAAATTCCAGTTGCCATTTGAATTAATTGACCTTTTATGAAAGCCCCTTTTTGTTTTGTAGTAATTATAATAATCTTTTACAAATTGCGGTTCATCGCCCGTTAATTTTTCAGGCAGCCCGATTGCTTTTTCATATTTTCCCATTTTAAAATCTTTTGTTCTTTGCCTGTTTAGGCTTTCTTTTAATTCATATCTTTTGTTTTCATCCAGTGAATCAAAATAGCCTTTGGCGCTGACTCTTGTCATATCATACATTGTGATTGCTACGGTTGCTTTTATTCTTGTATCAATGGAAGCTGCGTTAATTCCAAAACCGCCAAAACCGCAAATGCCGATTATGCCTATTTTATTTGGGTCAACATTTTTGTAATTCGATAAAAAATCAACTGCGGCGCTAAAATCTTCTGTGTTTATATCGGGCGATGCAACATTTCTTGGTTTTCCGCCGCTCTCCCCTGTATATGAAGGGTCAAAAGCAAGGGTTATAAAGCCTTTTTCTGCCATTGTTTGAGCATATAGCCCTGAGGATTGTTCTTTAACTGCGCCAAATGGCCCTGAAATTGCAATTGCAGGAAGTTTTTCATCTTTTTTTAAGTTTTTTGGTAAATACAAATCACCGCTTAATTTAATTCCAAACCTGTTTTTAAATTCAACTTTTTGAACATCAACAAGTTCGCTTTTTTTAAAAACTTTGTCCCAAACAATTTCTTTTGCCATGGTGCTTAAATCTCCTGTTTTTAAGAAAAATAAACATATTGTAAAAAATATAAAAAGCTTTTTTAGCATAAATAAAATTTCCCTTTTTAAAATATATTTTTATTATTAACCATTTTTTTAAAATAGCAAATACTTATAATAAATAATAAATAATGCCTATAAGGCATAATAAAATTAAAAAATTCTTATGGTAAAATTTTTATATGATAGGAACAATAGTAAATACAATTTCAATTATAACGGGCACTGCTATAGGTTCTATAACCAAAAAAGGAATAAAAGAAGAATACCAAAATGCGCTTTTTAATGCAATTGGGCTTTGTGCTTTTTGCCTTGGGGTTGCAACTTTTTCATCTTCCCTTCCAAACAGCAAATACCCTGTTTTATTTATAGTTTCAATGGCAATAGGCACAATTATAGGCACATTTTTAGATTTAGACGGCAAATTTAATAAAATGACATCTAAAATGGGGGGTTCTGATTTTTCAAAAGGCTTATCTGCTGCTATTATGCTTTTTTGTATAGGTTCTCTTTCAATTTTAGGGCCCGTTCAAAGCGCACTATACGGGAACAACACCTTTTTATTTACAAATGCTGCGCTTGATTTTGTAACATCAATTATTTTATCTTGCGCATATGGCCTTGGCATTATGTGGGCTGCTCTTGTTCTTTTTGTTTGGCAAGGTTCAATTTATGCTATAAGTTTATTTTTGGGTGAATACATTTCACAAAACTTTTTTAATGAACTTTCAATTGTTGGGGGCATTTTAATTTTAAGTTCAGGTATTGGCATTTTAAAAATAAAAGAAATGAAAACCGTTAATATGCTTCCATCTCTTTTTATAGTTCCAATTCTTTGGTTTTTGGTTCATATTGTGAAATAAACAATAAAAAAGATGACCGACAAAAGCCGGTCATTACTTTACGCAAAACTGCTTATTATAGCAACGTTTCGAAAGTATTTATTGTATAATAATAAAATAATATGACTAATTTTGTATTTTGTAAAGGGGCTATGTATGAAATATATTTTGGGATTGGATATAGGAATAGCATCAGTTGGTTTCGCAGTTGTGGAACAAGATGATAATAGAGAGTTTACTGGAATTTCTGATGCAGGAGTTAGGGTTTTTCGTGCTGCCGAGCAGCCAAAAACAGGAGCTTCTTTGGCATTACCCAGAAGAGAAAAAAGAGGCTCAAGAAGAAGATTGCAGAGAAGGGTGTCAAGATTATATCGCCTGAAACAGCTTTTTGTACAAAACGGCATTATAACCGAACAAAATATAGAAGAATTATATATAGGTGGCAAGAAAACAATAGATGTTTGGAATTTAAGAAAAGATGCCCTTGAAAGAAAATTAACTGGCGAAGAATTTTATCGTTGTTTGATGCATATTGCAAAAAGAAGAGGATTTAAATCAATAAGAAAATCAGAAGAAGCAAAGAATAGTGGAGCCTTATTAAAAGCAATAGAGGAAAATTCAGTAAAATTTAATCAAGGAAAATACAGAACAATCGGCGAAATGTATGCCACACTATATGCGGACGATATTCCAAAACGTAATAAAAGAGATAGTTATAAAAATTCAATTCCAAGAAATCTCTTATATGATGAAGTTGGTATAATTTTTGAAAATCAGAGAAAGCTTGGTTTTGATAAAGCTACAACTGAATTGGAAGATGCGTATAAAAATATAGCTTTTTATCAAAGGCCGTTAAGTTCATTTGAAGACAAAATAGGAAATTGTATATTTGAAAAAAATGAAAAGAGAGCACCAAAATATTCTTATTCTGCCGAATTGTTTACAGCCGCAACTAGGATTGTAAATACAACCATAGTTGATGAAATGGGCAATTCTCGCTTTTTTAAAGAAAGCGAAATACTAAAATTAAAAGATTTGGCACATATTAATTCTAAAGTAACGTATGCTCAAGCAAAAAAATGTCTAAATTTAAGCCAAACCGATAGATTTAATTCCTTAAATTATAATAAAAAAGATAAAAAGACAGGTGAATTAATTAATCCTGAAACCTCTGTGTTTGTTGAATTAAAGGGTTATCATGCTATTAGAAAAGTAATTGAAAAAAATCTTGGAAAAGAATACTTTAATTCAATTCAATACGACAAAGATCTTTTTAATAAAATTGCTTTTGTTTTAACTTGCGAAAAAAGCGATGAAAACATTGTTAAGAAAATGGAAGAATTAAATATTCCAAATGAAATAATCCGCTGTGTTCAAGATTTATCAATGAGCAAAGTTATTCACTTATCAATAAAGGCAATAGAAAAAATTCTGCCTTTTATGTTAACCGGCATGAAATATAATGAAGCTTGCTTTGAAGCAGGATATAATCACTCCGTTTTAAATGCAAGCAAAAACAAATGTTGTTTGCTCCCTGTGCTTCAACCTAATGAGATGACAACAAACCCTGTTGTAAATCGTGCAATATCTCAAACAAGAAAAGTAATTAATACATTAATTAAAAAGTATGGCGCATTCGACACTATTATAGTTGAGATGGCAAGAGATTTGTCAAAATCCGTAAATGAAAGAAGAGAAATTGAAAAGGCGCAGGAAGAATTCCAAGCGCAAAAAGAACTTGCTAGAAAAAGGTGTATAGAAAACGGCATTGACCCCGATGTGCCCAAAAGTAATTTGCTAAAATTCAGGCTTTGGGAAGAACAGAACGGCTATTGTATGTATTCTGGGAAATACATACCACCTTCAAAATTAAAAGAACCAAATAGTGTACAAATAGACCATATTATTCCGTTTTCAAAAAGCTTTGATGATAGCTTGAACAATAAGGTGTTATGCCTAACTGACGAAAACCAGCGAAAAGGTAATAAGATACCGTATGAACATATAGGCGAATCTAACTGGCATGAATTTGTAAACAGAATTAAAATGTATAATTTAAAAACAGCAAAAGTTAATCGTCTTACAAGAAAAAGCTATCCTAAAGAAGACGAGGCTTTTAAATCCAGAAATTTAAATGATACAAGATATATGGCAAAATTTATAAAAGATTATATTAAAGAAAATTTAGATTTTGATAATAATTTAAAGGTTGAAACCAGAAACGGTGCAATTACTGCATTTTTAAGAACAAATTGGGGTCTTGTTAAAAACAGGCAAAAAAATGACAAGCACCATGCGCAAGATGCTGTCATTATTGCTTGTACTACACAAAAAATGGTGCAGAAAATTTCAGCAACGGCAGCGCAAATTGAAAAAAATGAATATGTGAACAACAAAAAACCCAAATATAAAAAACCATGGGAAACATTTAATGAAGATATTGAAAAAACAATCTCAAATATTTTTGTTTCAAGGGCCATAAGAGCAAAAATATCTGGAGAAATACATGAAGAAACAATACGAAGTGCAAAACATTTGGCTGAGGGTTATACAACTTTAAAAACTCCTATAAAAAAAATAAATTTGTCAATCTTAGAAAATATGTTTGATAAAGAAAGAAATATTAAAATATATGAAATATTAAAAGAAAGGTTGTTGGAATTTGATAATGACCCTAAAAAGGCTTTTGAAATTCCTATATATATGCCACTGAGTGAGGAAAAAGTTAAATTGGGGCAAAGGCCACATGAAATAAAAAGCATTAAAATTAAAGATAATGGCATATCGGGCATTAAAGTTAACAATGGTTTCGCAAGCAATTCTTCTATTGCAAGGCTTGATGTTTTTAAAAAAGAAAACAAAAAAGGTAAAAACGAATATTTCTTTGTTCCTGTTTATGTTTCCGATTTTGGCAATGATTTACCAAATAAAATTTTCCCTGTTACAAAAACATCGGGCAATATTGATGAAACTTATGAATTTTGTTTTTCTTTGTATCAAGATTGCCTAATATCGGTTAACATGTCAGGTAATAAAAGCGATGAAAAATATTGGTATTATAGAGGTTTTGATATTAGTACCGGTACTATTACTGTTGATAGCAATGATAGAGAAATCGAAAAACAAAGAATATCTGTGAAAAAAGCTGCGTTAATAAAAAAATATCAAGTAGGAATTTTGGGCGATATCCATGAAATAAAAAAAGAAAAGCGGCAAAGTATAAAAAGGAAAAAATAATGGGCTATAAGACAGTTCTTTTTTCAAATCCTTGTAGTTTGTTTGTTAAAAATCGCAAGCTTGTATATACTCAACCTGATTCTTTGGAAAAAATATCTGTACCGCTAGAAGATATTTCTACCATAGTTATAGATAGTCAACAAATAAATCTTACCAGCTATTTTATATCCTGTTGTGCAGAGTATAATATTTGCGTTTTTACTTGCAACAAAAGTCATATTCCAAATGGAATATTTACTCCATTTTATCAACATAGCAGAAACACAAAAATAGTATTAAACCAAATAAATGTTAAAGAAAGTTTTAAAAACAGAGCGTGGCAAAAAATAATCAAACAAAAAATTAAGAATCAGTCAGACGTTATAAGAATTTTATATGATAGAGATGAGCTTGATTTTTATATTGGAAAAGTTCAATCCGGCGACAAGACTAATATTGAAGGGCAAACATCAAAAATCTACTGGAATGTTTTATTTGATAATTTTAAGCGTCATAGAAATGACAAAATTAATACCCTTTTAAATTGGGGATATGCAATTATAAGAGGAACCATATCCAAAAATATTGCATCAAGTGGCTTGATTCCATGTTTGGGAGTTAAGCATTGTAATGAGTTAAATGCATTTAATCTTACGGAAGATTTAATAGAACCCTTTAGGCCTTTTGTTGATTTAACGGTTGCAAGAATGCAAATAACCGATGATGAAAGCCTAACAAAAGACGATAAAGCACAATTGCTTTATATTTTACATAAGCAATGTAATTTTAAAAATGAACAAGTGCCTATACAAACAGCATGTGAAAAAGTGTGCAAGAGTTTTGTTCGTTCGATTGAAAAATCAAATCATAATTTGTTAGAGCTACCGTGCTTAATTGGAGGCAAATGAGTGTAAAAGGCGAGGACATTTTTATGAGGTTATTTGTATTCTTTGATTTGCCTGTTGCTACCAAAGAGCAAAGAAGGTCTGCCACTCGTTTTAGGAATGAACTTGTAAATGAGGGTTTTATAATGCTTCAGTTCTCTGTATATTGCAGAGTGTGTAGAGGTCAAGATATTGTTGATAGAGAAATAAGGAGAATTAAACAAATACTCCCAAGTGAAGGGAATATAAGAATTTTGCAAGTGACAGACAGGCAATATGCCGGCATGCAAATATTAATAGGTACTCCAAAAATAGAGGAAATTATAGGTGCAAAACAGCTTCTTTTATTTTAATTTTACAATAAAAAAATGTCAGACCCCCAGAGCCTGACGCTATTTTGAATTTTGACATTATACAATAAATACTTTCGAAAGGAAACTATAACATAAGTGTGTTAACCTTGTTATAACCGATAATTATACAATAAATACTTTCGAAAGGAAACTATAACCATTCTTGAATTACAATGAGGACAATATCTATTATACAATAAATACTTTCGAAAGGAAACTATAACGTTTAGTTGTGTGGTGTTATTTTAAGGGGTATTATACAATAAATACTTTCGAAAGGAAACTATAACAGTATATATTTTAATATTTTCAATTTTTTCATTATACAATAAATACTTTCGAAAGGAAACTATAACCCTTCGGCTGCATGCGATGATTGGATTCAAATTATACAATAAATACTTTCGAAAGGAAACTATAACTGTTTCACTTATAAGGTCTCTTCCGAATGAATTATACAATAAATACTTTCGAAAGGAAACTATAACAAGCCCGAATATCGATAAAAACATCGATAAATTATACAATAAATACTTTCGAAAGGAAACTATAACTCATCTGAACCGTTTTGTTCATCTGTTGAAATTATACAATAAATACTTTCGAAAGGAAACTATAACTATATTAATAAACAATTCACGGCAAACGAATTATACAATAAATACTTTCGAAAGGAAACTATAACCCTGGCGAAACATATAACTTAAAATCCATATTATACAATAAATACTTTCGAAAGGAAACTATAACATATTAAGCTTGCACTATAAATTGCTTGCAATTATACAATAAATACTTTCGAAAGGAAACTATAACTAAATAAGCTAATCTATGAGTCGAACGAAAATTATACAATAAGTACTTTCGAAAGGAAACTATAACTCACGCCTACAACGATATTGCTATGATTGAATTATACAATAAATACTTTCGAAAGGAAACTATAACCAAAGTAGCCAGACAATTAAGAAAGTATTTATTATACAATAAATACTTTCGAAAGGAAACTATAACAGGTGGAAGATGATTAAAGAAAAAATATTAATTATACAATAAATACTTTCGAAAGGAAACTATAACTGAACTTGCAAGTGATTTAATCAGTGGTAAATTATACAATAAATACTTTCGAAAGGAAACTATAACCAACTTCGCAATTTCAACTTCTATATTTTGCATTATACAATAAATACTTTCGAAAGGAAACTATAACACATTGTGTAAAAAAATCTCTTGGTTTGCAATTATACAATAAATACTTTCGAAAGGAAACCGTTGCGTTCTTCTTTTTAATGAACTTTCAATTGTTGGGGGTATTTTAATTTTAAGTTCAGGTATCGGCATTTTAAAAATAAAAGAAATGAAAACCGTTAATATGCTTCCATCTCTTTTTATAGTTCCAACTCTTTGGTTTTTGGTTCATATTGTGAAATAAAATCATTAGGCGATTTTATATCCCAATTTATTCCCTGTTTTTTCAAAGCGCAAGGAATGCCTGCATAAAGGGAATTTTTAAATTCCAAATTTTTTGTAACAACACTTCTTGCCGCAACAACTGAATTTTCTTCTATTTTAACCCCTTTTAAAATAAGAGAATTTGCACCAATCCAGCAATGTTTTTCTATAAAAATGTTCTTACCTTGGTTTAATACTTTATTATCTGCTATAGAATATACAGTATGACCATCCATTGTTCTTAGCTCGCAGTTTTCCCCAAAGATGCATTCATCTTTAATTTCTATTTTCAAATTGTTTTCGCCATAATTTGAGAACATGCAATTTGGCGAGGCTAAAAAATTTTTCCCGATAATGCATTTGGAATTTTTTCCGCCTGAATTTATTGTTAATTTATTTGCCATATATTTTGAACTTTGAATCTCAATTGTTGCATTTTCACCCAAAATAAAACGGCACTTTCTGAATTTTAAACAAGGCTCATGAATTATTACAATTGCATTTTTACCCGTAAACTTTATTCTTAAACCCGAAATAAAAAATACTCTTTTTTTCTTGCCTTCTTTGGTTACTTTATAGATTTTATTGTTTTTAAACATTTTATAAATTCTTATATATTATTCACCTATCTGCAAGGCTCTGTTTGACATTGTTTTTGCGATTGCCATAACGCCAAGGCTTGCATCATACGCTCTTTGAGCTAAAACGGCGTCTGCCATATCAACCATTGGGTTAACGTTTGACATTCTTACATACCCTTCTTCATCAGCATCAGGGTGCCCCGGGCGATAAATTTTTTCACCTTGCGTGGGGTCTTCAACCGTTCCTGTAAACCTTACGCCGCCTGAGATAAAAGGAATGGTGCCAATGCCAAAAACATCTTCTTTCATTGTGTTTAAAAGCCCTGCAAAAGAAATATCTTCCGTTGCGTTTAAAACGGGAATTTTTCTGACATAATTCGGTGTGTCAAGATTGGCAATGTTTTTTGCCGCAATTTGAATTCTTTTAGAGTGAACGTTTAAACCTTGTCTGCCTACTTCAAATGTATCAATTATACCCATATTTTACCTCTAGCTTCCAACGTTAATTGCCGTTTTCATTTCTGTTATTATTGAAGTTAAATGTTTTGCTGCAACGCCATAGAGCATTGAATTTTTTTGCATTATTGCAAGTTCATCCGTTACGGAGAGTGTTTGCTGTTTTGCTTCAATTACACCTGATGGCCCCAATTTTTGGCTTAATCTGGTTTCTAAGGAACCGTTCATTGTATTTAGATATTGGGAAAATTCAATATCTTTTCTTACATAATTTGGGGTGTCCATATTTGCAATGTTGCCTGAAATTGCTTCTTGTCTGTTTGCAATTAAATCAAGCATTAATTGCGATTTTTGTATAGGGTCTTTTGGTAAATAGCTCATTTATTATTCCCTTATATTTATTGCTTTTTCATACATATCATCAACGGCTGTCATAAGCGTTGTGGATGCAAGAAGTGAAGCATTAACTCTCATAACTTGGTTAACGTGGTCAAACAAATCTACATTTGACCTTTCTACTGAATATTGTGCAATTCTTGAATGGTCAACAACAAGTTTTTCTTCGCCTGAAATTTCGGTTTTAATATATTTATTATCGCCAACTTCTTTTAAGCCTTCAGGGTTATCAAATGTTACAACAGGAATTGTTCCTTTATATTCGGGCTCTTTTGATAAATCTTTATAGGTGTAAACATCGCCGTTTTTATCAATTTTTGTTTTAACAACATCGCCGCCTATTTTAATGCCTGAGCCTACAATGTCGCCCCCTTGTGTCATTAAAATGCCGTCTTTTCCAAGGCAAAAGGCGCCATCTCTTGTATAATAAATTTCGCCTGTAGGTGATGTTATTGGAATAAACCCGGGGCCATCAAGCGCAATATCAAGTTCCCTTTTTGTAACTTGAATTGAACCTTGAGAGTGGTCTGTTCTAACAACGCCATTTGCATAGCCGTTTTCACCTAAAATTTCTTCAAACCTGCTTGCTTTATAAGCATTTGTTGACCAGTTTGAAATATTTTCGGAATAAAACCCCATGCGCTCAAATTGCGTTAGTGCATTAACTGTATTCCTTCTTATTATTCCTTGTAAATTATATCCGCTTGGCATCTAGATTATGAACCTCCTAATTGTTGTATGGCAGTTGACAGTGATTCATTTTGAAGCCTGAATAGTTGCCTGTTTGCATCAAAATTTTTCCTGTATGGAAGCATTTCTAAAAATTCTTGCGCCAAATTAACGTTTGAAAATTCAAGGCAGCTTTGTTTTATGTTTGGCTCTAAAACTGCTCTGCCATCTGCTGAAACAACGCCGATTGTGTCAACAAAATCCATTTTTCTTGTTTCAGGGTTAAAGATAAAAAGCTTGCCGTTTTTATCAATTGTTAAATGGCGAAGTTCTTCCGGCATGAAAGGAAGCTGAATGGCAGAACCCCCTTGAGTTAAAACTTTTTGGTCATTCAGCCCTAAAAGCTCGCCTTTTTCATTTAATTTAAACCTGCCATCACGTGTAAGTTCAATTGAGCCGTCTTTATTTAAAAGTTGAAAATACCCCTTATTTGCAATTGAAAGGTCTAAAGGCTGCCCTGTTTCAACAATTCTTCCGACTTTATCATCAACGGCTTCTGACAGTGCGTGGATACCTATAACATCTGCAAAAGATGACACAACGGCATCTTTTCTTTGATAGCCCACTTTATCAAAACCTTGAACGTTTTTATTCCCAATTGCCATAAGCTCCATTTGCATGTGCATTGCGCCAATTGAATCATGCAGCCCGCTTTGAATATTTGAAACTGTACCTTGAAGAAGCATTTTATCTTTCCCTTCTAAATAAAGATAACTTCACAATATCTTTTTCGGCTTTAAAATTTAGGGGTTTAGGTTATTTGGAATAATATCATCCAAATGAATGAGCCTAGTTTTCTTCTTCTTCATTAATAATAAAATTTGAATAGTCAACTTCTATAATAATTTTAATTAAGCTGTGCGCCATTTGTACAAGTTTTGGGGAAACAAAGTTTGATGATGTTATTTTTACATTTTGTTTAAATTCTTGTGAATTTTCAGGGTCTTTTGTTTTTTCAATTTTTACATTGCTTCTTGTTGAATTTTTTTTGTTTTCTTCATTAAACCTTTTTAAAACTTCGCTTTCAGGAAAACTTTCATTTGCCGTTATATAAACATCAACTTCAAAATTCGGCGCCATTTCTAATTCAGCTAAAACATTTCCGTAGTTTGCGGTTTCAATCATTATTTTAATTGTTTCAATGTTTTCTTCTTCGTTTGGGTCTGCCCCTTGAATTTTATCAAAAATATCTATATCAAAATCAAGGTTCATTTCGTTTCTGATTGAAAGTGGAAGCCAAGGAAGATATAGCATTAAAAGGTTTTTAACGGTTTGGGTTGAATCTGATGAATTTGCACCGACAGAAAACATTGCCATTAGTTCTTTCAACTGGGAAACATTATTCGAGCCCATTTTAGAAACTGTCATTATTGTCATCATTAATTTTTGAACGGCATCTTTTGAATTGCCCGCTAAAAGTTCTGTCAGAGCCGATAAATTTATTTTGCCTTCAGTTAAAATTTTTGCAAAGCTTTTGGCTGTTTCTGTGTTCATATTTTGAATTTGGTTAATAAAGCTTTGAAAATCTCTTGGAAGGTTTAATAAATCTTTTATATAATTTGCCCTTTGTTCAACTTCAACGGTTGATATAACCAATTGGTTTGTATTTGATAAAATTAAGCTTGATTGGCTTTGCTGAGTTGAAGCGGAATAATTAATTGAAGTTAATGAATTTTGGCTTAGGGTTTGATTAACATTTGAATTAAAATTGCTGCTATTTGCAGCCAAATTGTTTGCACTTTGCCCTGTTTGGCTGTTTTTAATTAAATTTTGGGCATTTATTGCAAATGTATTAACTATAAAATTTATTGGGTTAAAGCCGTTCATAGTTTAATATAATAATGGTTTTAAAAATGTTTGCAACAAAATTTTGATTTTTTTATTAATCATTATAAAATTAAAACTATGTTAGAAGCATTTTTTATACAATTTTTACCTGAATGGGCAGCTGATGCTGTTGTTGACAGCATTAAAACAATTCCTTTTTTATTTTTGGTATTTTTATTTATTGAACTATTTGAGCATTTTTGGGCAAATAAAATTAAAAGTTTTTTGAAAGCTTCTAAAAATTTAGGGCCTTTTGTCGGCTCTTTGGCAGCTTCAATTCCCCAATGCGGTTTTAGCATTGTTGCATCCACCTTATACACTAAAAAATTTATAACAAGGGGAACAATTATTGCGGTTTATCTGGCCACAAGTGATGAAGCTATTCCTGTTTTATTAATGTATCCTGAATATTTAAAATATATTCTTCCTTTAATTTTAATAAAATTGGTTATTGCAATTCCTGTTGGTTATTTGGTTGATTTTCTTTTGAATAGTGAAAATGAAACAGAAAATATTGAAGAAGAAGAAAATATTGAAGGGTGCTGCAGGCATGAAATTGTGGCGCATAAAAAAACGGATTTTTTAATTCACCCAACAAAACACACAATAAACATTTTCCTTTTTATTTTGGTTTTAACTTTAATTTTGAATTATCTTTTAAATATTTTTAATATTGAAAAATTTTCCGTTAACGGAATTCATTGGTATTTGCCTTTAATAACTTCAATTTTGGGGTTAATTCCAAATTGCGCAATATCCGTTGGGCTTGTTTTATTATTTATAAAAGGCGCAATTTCTTTTGGTGCTTTAATTTCAGGCCTTATGACAAATGGCGGTATCGGGCTTTTGGTTTTGCTTAAAAATAATAAAAACAAAAAAGATACTGTTTTAATTTTAACCCTTCTTGTTTTAATTGGGTTCTTTGTTGGTGGCGTGGTTCAGGTTTTATTTGCTCATTGGTAAATGCAAGTTGATTTTTTTGCCGCTTGCCAAAGCTTGTCCCATTCATCCACTGTTAATTTTTCAAGGTCGATATTGGCTTCTTTTGCCATTTCTTCCATTTTTCTAAACCTTAATTCAAATTTTTTATTTGCCATAATTAAGGCTTGTTCAGCATCTATTTTTCTCCACCTTGCAAGGTTTACAAGCGCAAATAAAATATCGCCGAATTCAAGCTCCATATCTTCTTTTGTTTTAGCTGATAAAAATTCTTTAATTTCAGAATTAACGCAAGCCAGAACATCTTCTTCTTTTTCCCATTCAAAGCCTGCCTTAACTGCTTTTTTAGAAAGTTTTTGCGCTGTCATTAAAGCGGATTGCGCCTTTGAAATGCCATCTAAGTAACTTTTTCTGTGGGGTTTTTCTTCTTTTTTTAATTTATCCCAATTTGATAAAATATCATCTACCCCGTTAACTTTTACATTTGAAAAAACATGGGGGTGTCTGTGGATTAATTTTTTGTTTATTTCATCTGCCACATCTTCAAAAGTAAATTCATTGTTATCTGCTGCTATTTGAGAGTGCAAAACAACTTGTAATAAAACATCCCCTAATTCTTCTTTTAAGTGCTTTATGTCGTTATCATCAATGGCATCAACCGCTTCATAAGCTTCTTCAAGCATATTTTGGCGAATTGTTTTGTGCGTTTGCGCCCTATCCCATTCGCAGCCGTTTTCGCTTCTTAAAGTTTTAACCGTTTCAAGAAGTGCATTTATATTTTTTGTTTCCATAATTTTTTACCTCACCATTTGATCAACGGTTAAAATTAAAATTCCTTTGCCGCCAAGCGCTTTTAGGTGGTTTATGCTGTCATAGATTTTATCTTTATCCACAACAACGTGAACCACAACGTTTTCGCTATCGCCCCAAAGTGTCATAACGGTTGGAGAAGAAAGCCCCGGAAGAAAACTTTTAACTTCTTCCAATTTTGATTTTGGAAGATGAACCATTAAATATTTCTTTTCTCTTGCGTCTATAACCGCATTTATTGCAACTAAAAGTTCTTCAATTTGTTTTTTAATTTCATCGGGTAAATTTTTCCTCTGAACTATAACGCAGCTTGAATCCATTATCTTATCAATTATTTTTAAGCGGTTTTGTTTTAATGTTGAACCTGAACTTGTAATATCAACAATAACATCTGACAGGCCAAGTGAAGGGGTAATTTCAACGGCACCGTTTACTTCAATTATTTTTGCAATTTTGCCTTTTTCTTTGAAATATTTTTTTGCAATGTTTGGAAAACTTGTTGCAACGTTTATAACATCGGGAAGGTCTTCTGTTTTTTGATATTTGTCTTCTTCTCTAACTGCAACAACCATATCGCAATAGCCAAAATCAAACCTTTTTATAACATCAAGCTCAATTCCTTCTTCTTCAACAATATCAAGCCCCGTAAAACCGATATCAGCCACTTTTGCATCTAAAAATTTAGGAATATCTTGAGTTCTGACAAATATTAAAGAACATTTTTTATCTTGTGTTTTAATATGCAAACATCTTTCTGATTTTGCTTCAAAATTTAAGCCTGCCGCATTTAATAATTCATATATTTTTTCAGATAATCTGCCCTTGTTTGGGATTGCAATTTTTAGTTCTTCCATTGTTCTTTTTCCTTCTTTTATGACTTCTTTTTTATCAAAAATATGCTTTAATTTCAAATTGTTTATTTTATAATGTTTTTAGCTTAATTTTTATCAAGAGGAAGATTAACAATGGAAGAAACAAAAAAGAAAGAGTTTAAAGAAACTTTGAACTTGCCTTCAACCACTTTGGCAATGCGCGCAAATGCTGCTGTTAGAGAAGTTGAAATTCAAAAATTTTGGGATGAAAATAAAATTTATGAAAAAAATATAAACCAAAGAGATAAGAAAAATGCCTTCATTTTGCATGATGGCCCCCCTTATTTGAGTTCCGATAAAATCCACATTGGAACCGCTTTAAATAAAATTTTAAAAGATATTGTAATTAAATATAAATCTCAAAAAGGCTATTTTGCACCATATATCCCCGGGTATGACGCCCATGGGCTTCCTATTGAAAATGCCGTTGCAAAAAATATTAAAGGCGGAAAGGACGCAGTTTCCCCCTTTGAATTAAGAAAAATGTGCAGAGAATTTGCAATGAAAAACCTTAAAGGCCAAGAAGCAAACTTTAGACGCCTTGGCGTTTGGGGCAATTGGGAACACCCTTATTTATCAATTGCACCTGAATTTGAAGCTGAACAGATTAGAGTTTTTGGTGAAATTTATAAAAAAGGCTACATTCAAAAAGGCCTAAAACCTGTTTATTGGTGCTCTCATTGCGAAACAGCTTTGGCTGAAGCTGAAGTTGAATATCAAGATGTTACATCAGATTCAATTTATGTAAGGTTTGAAGTTCTTGATAAAGATAAATTTTTAAAAGCTTTTAACTTATCTTCCCTTGAAAAACCTTGCTATATGGTAATTTGGACAACAACCCCTTGGACAATTCCATCTAACTTAGCTATAAGCTTGCACCCTGATTATGAATATGGCTTATACAAATTTGAAGGTGAATATTACGTTGTTGCAATTGAATTGCTTTCTGCTTTTGCAAAAGACATTGAAAAAGAAGAAAGTGATTTTGAACTTGTTGCAAAAACAAGAGGTATTAATTTAGAAAATATTGATACAAAACACCCGATATTGAACAGAAAATCAAAAATTATTGTTGGCGACCACGTTACGCTTGATGCAGGTACAGGTGCAGTCCATACAGCGCCGGGGCATGGTTTGGAAGACTGGGAAGTTTGCCAAAAATACGGTATTGAAACATTTTCGCCGCTTGATAAAAAAGGCAGATGGACAAATCAGGTGCCAGAACTTGAAGGTGTTTATTATGAAGAAGGCAACGATATTGTTATAAATAAATTAACGGAAGCAAAAGCCTTAATGAAAAAAACACCCGTAACCCACAGCTACCCGCATTGCTGGAGATGCAAAAACCCTGTAATTTATAGGGCAACTCCACAGTGGTTTGTTCGTGTGGGCGATTTTATGGAAAAATCCTTAAATGCAATTAAAAATGTTAAATGGATTCCATCAGCAGGCGAAAAAAGAATATCAAATATGGTTGAAAACAGAACCGATTGGTGCATTTCAAGGCAAAGAGCATGGGGTGTTCCTATTCCTGTTTTATATTGCAAAAAATGCAATAAACCGTTAATTAATGATGAAACAATTAAATTAATTGCAGATATTTTTGAAAAAGAAAGCTCAGATGCTTGGGTTAAATATGATGCAAGCCATTTTGTACCAAACGGAACAAAATGTGAGTGCGGATGTTCTGAATTTGAAAAAGAATCAGACATTATGGATGTTTGGTTTGATTCAGGCGTTTCTTGGAGAGCAGTTGTTGCAAAAAGATGTAATGAATTTGCAGCAGATAATGTTAGCCCGATTCCTGTTGATATGTACTTAGAAGGTTCAGACCAACATAGGGGCTGGTTCCAATCTTCACTTTTAACTTGCGCTGCAACTCTTGGCATTGCACCATATAAAACCGTTTTAACCCACGGGTTTGTATTAGATGGCGAAGGCAGAAAGATGTCTAAATCTTTAGGCAATGTTGTTTTACCTCAAGAAGTTACAAAAGTTTATGGGGCAGATGTTTTAAGGCTTTGGGCAGCAAGCGTTGATTACAGAAACGATATTAAAATCGGGCAAAATATAATTAACCAGCTTGTTGAAGTATTCAAAAAAACAAGAAACACAGCAAGGTTTTTACTTGGCAACCTTTTTGATTTTGACCCAAAAACTGATTATGTAAAATATGAAGACTTAAAATCAATTGATAAATTTGCACTTTCTAAATTAAACAAATTAATTAGAAATGTAGATTCTGCTTTTGAAGAATATGAATTTTATAAATATTTCCAATATCTTCAAAACTTTGCAACGGTTGATTTAAGTTCATTCTACCTTGATATTGTAAAAGACAGGCTCTATACTCAAGGCAAAAAATCATTATCAAGGAGAGCTTCTCAAACCGTTATGTTTGAAATTTTGCAAGTTTTGGTTAGAATTTTGGTTCCTGTTATGCCTCATCAGGCAGAAGACATTTGGCAAAATACACCAATTGTTCAAAGGGGCGGTTTAGAAAGCATTTTACTTTCCGATTGGCCAAAAGCTAACCCTCTTTGGGATAATGATAAGCTTGAAGAAGAATATTCTATTTTATTAAAAGCAAGAGAAACTGTTTCAAAGGCAATTGAACCGTTAAGAAGTTCGGATGATAAAATTATTGGAAGCTCATTAGAGGCAGACATTTTGCTTGATGGCGATAATGTTGAAGTTCTTAAAAAATATGAAAATGAACTTGCAGACTTATTTATTGTATCCCATGCTTACGTTGGCAAAAACGAAGAATTTAATTCAATTTCAGAATTTGAAGCTGACGGTTTAATTGTTAAAATTCAAAAAGCAAGCGGCGAAAAATGCCAAAGATGCTGGAAATATAGAGAATTAAACACTGATGGCATCTGCAAAGATTGTGAAGATGCAATTAAATAGAATAAAAAAAGAATGTGATTTTGCCCTTTTATATGAAGATATGAAAGGGCAATTTCCAATTTTTGAACTTAAAAGTTATGAACATTTTTTGTCTTATTTAAAAAACCCGAATTATTACATTTTAAAATGGGAAGATTACGGCTACATTTTAATTTTGGATGTTTTTGATTATATTTGGGTCGATTATTTGGCAATTTTTAAAAAATATCATTCAATGGGTTTTGGTTCAAAAATTTTAGATAGTTTAAAAGAAAATTTTAAAAATAAAAATGGAATTATTTTTGAAGTTGAAAAGGTTGATGAAAAAAATATAAATACAATAAGAAGGCAAAATTTTTATATTAAAAATGGGGCAAAAAGGCTTGATATAAACTATATTTTTCCAAATAAAGAAGGCGGATTGAATATGGATTTATTTTATATAAAATTAAAAGAAACTTCTCCAAATAAAAGCCTTTTATTTGATATAATTAAAAACGTTTTTAATTCGCTACATTTTGACATTGAAAAAGAAGCAAATGAAATTTATTTAAAAATGGTTAATTAAGCAGGGTCTTCGCCTTCTTCTTCCAATAGCGGTTTTTCGGGTGCTATAATTTTAATTTTAACAATTCTTGCGCCATCCACTTCAACAACTTTGAAAGTAAATCCGTCTATTGTGCAGCAATCGCCTTCTTTTGCAATATGCCCTAAATTTTTAATAACAAGGCCGCCAATTGTTTCAATGTCTTCATCTTCAACTTCATTTTGTGCTTCAAGTTGGAAATAATCATTGAACTCGTCTATTCTCATCATTGCATTTGCAATATATTCATTTTCATAAATTTGTCTTATATTGGCTTCTTCTTCATCGAATTCATCTTGCACTTCGCCAACAATTTCTTCTAAAACATCTTCTAATGTTACAAGCCCCGATACTCCGCCAAATTCATCTATAACAAGCGCCATTTGGGCTCTTTTTGTTTTAAATTCGTGAACTAATTTATCAATTGTTAAAGTTTCAGGCACCAAAATTGCAGGGCGTAAAATATCTTTTAAAATAATTTCTTTGCCTTCAATTATAAGCGTGTATAAATCTTTAAGGTGAAGAATGCCCACCACTTTATCTAAATCTTCTTCATAAACGGGGTATCTTGTATATTGGTTTTCTATTGTAAGTTTTTTTAATTCTTCTTGTGAAATATCAATCGGAATGCTTACAACATCAGGCCTTGGAACCATAACTTGTTTTGCCATAATGTCTGAAAATTTGAAAACATTTTGCAAAATGTCTTTTTCCGTGTCATTTAAAACGCCTTCTTTATGGGATTCATCAATAATCATATCGAGTTCTTCCACCGTATGAACAAGATGCCCAACGTGGGCCGGCGGAATTTTCATTAAAGATAAAAGCCAGTTGCCAAAACCGTTTAACAAAAATATAAACGGTGTGAAAATTTTTGTGATAAACGACATTGGTTTTGCAACAACAAGGGCTGTTGTTTCAGGGTGTTGGATTGCAATTGATTTTGGCATTAATTCGCCAATTACAACATGCATAAAAGTAATAAGAGCAAAGGCTATTGAAACGGCAAGAGAATGCGTTGCAACCACTTGCATTGAATCGGGCAGAAAGTTAAAAATAGGCTGAATTAATTTAACCAAAGCGGCTTCACCAACCCAACCAAGCCCGATACTTGCAATTGTAATGCCCAATTGAACCGCAGCAATTGACCTGTCTAAATGGTTTATTGAATCAAGCGCAATTTTTGCAAGCTTGTTGCCTTCTTTAGAAAGTTGTGCAAGCCTTGTTTTTCTGACTGAAACAAGTGCAAATTCCGTTGCAACAAAAAATGCATTTGCAAAAAGTAACAATACTACTACAAGTAAATTTAAAATAAGCGCAGCGTTCGCCATTTATCTCCTCTTTTTTATTCCTTTTTCGTTTATTATACTAAAAAAAACTATTTTTACAAAATATGTTAATAAACTTCAGGGCAATGTTTTTGGGTTTTTTGGAGTTTAAAATTCAATTATATGGTTAATCGGATTTTATCTATGAAAAAAATTCTGTTTTTAATTTTCATTTTCCATTTAAGTTTTCCTGTTTGTGCAAATCAAATTTATGATGCCGAATGGTGCCGAAAAAACGGGGGAACAATTGAATTTGACACAAACTATAATATTAATTTTAACTGCACCACACTAAGCGTTTTTTCAATTTCATACATTGAAAAAATTTACAACATAGTTTGCATTCCCTGTTATTCTTCAATTTTAAAAAATAAAGAGCCTTTGTTTTTAAAACTTGTCGGTGAAACGGAAAATACCGCATCTACAATGTTTGATAAATATAATTTTAAAATGACGGAATCAGACCTTGTAAGATATATTTAATTCCTTTTTCCAAATTATATAAAAATATATGGCTAAAACAAGGTAAATAAGCCACATTAAAAGAGTGGCATAAGTTTTTGCGCCGTTTAAAACTGCAAAAACCCACATAATAAGTGAAATTAAATTTACAAAAAACCAAAAATACCACTGCTCAATGCATCTTTTAACCGTTAAATATTGCCCAAAAATAGAAAAAACAACCGAAAAGCCGTCTAAATATGGGCTTTTGCCGCCTGAAAGCTTTAAAATGTAAGATAGAATTAAAGATAATATAACGGAAATTATAATAACTATAGCTTTTTTAAATACGGGAAGTTTTGTTTTTATTATTTCTAATGAATTTTTTTTCAAATGTTTTTTCCATTTAAAAATGCCAATAACCTGCATTGGGAAAAAATACAACCCATATAAGGCCATATTTCCAAAAAAGCCGTTTTTATACGCAAGATAAACGTAAAAAAATGTGCCAATTAGCCCTATAAAAAAACAAAAAATTTTGCCTTTGCCTGCATATATTGTATAAGTTATTCCGCAAACGGCAGAAATAAGAGCAATTATGGAATCTTCTTTTAAAATTGAAATTAAGAAAACAAAAAATATAGCAACAGGGAAAAATATTTTTTCCAAAAAGCTGAACGTATTAATTTCATTTTTAATTATTTTTAATATTTTCATTTATTGATTATAAAATAAAAGCCGCCAAATTAAAGGCGGCTTTTTATTAATAAAGTTTTTTTGCTTCTGCTTCAAGCCCCAGCATTCTTTTGAGTTCATCCGGATGGTGAGATTTTGCTAAGGCATCTTGAATATCAACCTTTTTATTTAAAACCAAATCTCTTAGCGCCATATCAAGCGTTTGCATGCCGATGCTTGTGCCTGTTTGAAGTGCTGAATATATTTGCGCCGTTTTTTGTTCACGAATTAAGTTTGCAATAGCACCTGTTACAAGCATTATTTCCTGCGCCATAATACGGCCCTTTTTGGTTACTCCGTCATCGGATAATTTTTGCAACAATGTTTGAGAGAAAACTGCAATTAAGCTGTTTGACAACTGAAGCCTTATTTGCTGCTGCTGGCCTTCGGGGAATACGTCAACAACACGGTCTATTGTTTGGGCAGCGCTTGATGTGTGCAAGGTTCCCATAACTAAGTGGCCTGTTTCTGCGGCAGTTAAAGCTAGGCCGATTGTTTCTAAGTCCCTCATTTCACCAACCAGTATAACGTCAGGGTCTTCACGAAGGGCTGACCTTAGCGCATTTGCCATGCTTCTTGTGTCTTGCCCCAATTCTCTTTGGTGAACAATGCTTTTTTTAGAAGTGTGAACAAATTCTATAGGGTCTTCCATTGTGAGAATATGTTCTGTTCTTGTGGAATTAATGTAATCTATCATGGCAGCCAATGTGGTTGATTTACCTGAACCTGTCGGCCCTGTTACCAAAATTAGACCTCTTGGCCTGTTTGAAACGGTTTTAACAACTTCAGGAAGCCCCAAACTTTCAAATGTAGGGGGGGTTGAATTAACCGTCCTGAATGCTGCCGCATAGTTTCCTTTATCTTTATAAATATTTACCCTGAAACGCCCGATACCATGAAGCCCATAACCAAAGTCCAATTCCCAAGTTTGTTCCAGTGTTCTTCTTTGTTCGTTTGTTAAAATAGGAAAAAGAAGTGTTTCAACATCCTCGGGTGATAAAACAGGAAGATTTGTTCTTATTAATTCGCCGTCTATACGCAAAACAGGCGGCAAGTATGAACTTATATGAAGGTCAGACGCTTTCTTTTGAACCGTAAGTTCAAGAATTTCTTCAATAATCATAGTTCCGCATTTTCCTTTTATCTGATATTTATGATAAAAGTATCTCACACGGATAGCTTTAATGTAAATAAAAAAGCCCTAAAATCAATCATATATAGGGTGGTTCCGCTAAAATAAAAATAATGTAAAGAATTGTAACAATATATATCAAGTATTGAAATTGTATATACTAAAAATACTTTATATAAATGTAAGTTGAAAACATTCAAAACAAAACGAGATATTAAGAAAACTAATAACACACATTATAAACAACCTAACTTCCTAACCTTCCCTTCCTATTTAAAGATTTACTCCCAATTTTGGGAGTTTTTTTTATCTTAAAAATTATGGTATTATTTAATAGTTAAGAAAAGTTGGAGTTTTATATGAAAAAAAATTTGATTAAAATATTTGCGTTTTTGTTTGTTATGGGCGTGTTTTTAAATTCTTCTTTTGCTGCAGATGAAAAGAAAGTCTTAAAAACTGATGAAAAAGAAGCCGTTATGATTGACGACACCAAAATGCAAGATGTAAGCGATATGCCAAGTGAAAGAGAAATTAAAAAATTTAAAAAAGAACAAGAAAAATTAAACAAAGAAAAACAAAAAAAAGAAGCAAAAGAGCTTAAAAAGCAACAAAAAGAACAAGAAAAGCTTCAAAAAGAAGAAATTAAAAAACAAGAGGTAAAAGAAGATATACAAAAAACGGAAGTTAAAGAAGAACCTTCAAACCTTGAAACAAGCAACAAAACCCCTAAAGAAGAAATAAAAGAGGCTAAAAAAGAAGAAATTAAAGAAGAAACCCCTGTTTCTGAAGTTGCGGGCAAAGAAGAAAAAAAAGAAGAAACAACAGTTGAAGAAGTTAAAAACGAAGAACCGACAGAAATAAAAAAAATTGAAAATGAAGATGAAGCAAAACTTCCTTTAAATAAGCAGGAAGAAGCCGATAAAAAAGCCCCTGCGCAATTATACAAAAAAGATTTAACCTATGAAGACATTGAAAAAAATGCGGTTTCCGTTAATGAATTTCTTCAATTCGCAGATAAACAAAACGAAAAATTCAGCATATTTTACTATAAAACCACTTCTAAATTAAGCGAAATGACAAAGCAAATTAAAAATAAAGAACAAGAAAAAGAAATGGTTAAAAGAAGCAGAATTGTTGTAAAAGACCAAATTGCAAAAATTGAAAAAATAGATAAAGAACTTCTTAAAATGTATAAAGAAAGAGATGAATTTTACAATAAAGCGTTGGAAAAATTTAATTCTATGTTAAATAAAAGACAACAAATTAAATGGGAAATTTTGCAGCAAATGGGCTACAGGTTTTTCCCCGAATTTGATTAAAATTTAAAATTAAAAGCGCCCTTTTTATGGGGCGCTTTTTTTAATTAATTTTAAATGTAAAGGGAAGAAAATCTTTCAAGGTGTGCTCAACAATTTCCCCTTCTTCATTTTCTAAAATAATTGAAACATCTTTATTTTCCGCTCTAAATTCTGCCATCCACTGAAGGCAAGCGCCGCATGGAATGCACATTTTCTGTTTTGGCGAATAAATTGCAATTGCAATTAAACCCTTTTTTTCGCCATTAGCAGCGGCAGTAGATAAGGCGTTTCTTTCTGCGCATAAAGTAAGCCCATAGCTTACATTTTCAACATTTACGCCCAAATATGTTTTTCCGTTTTCAAAAAGGCAACAAGCCCCAACGGGAAAATTTGAATATGGTGAATAAGAATTTTCACTAATCTTTTTTGCTTCCAAAAACAATTCTTCTTTAGTTTTCATTTTTTAACCTCATTAATAAATTGCTCTTAATCCAAAGTATGCGTTAAATTCTTTTTCATGGCCTATATCAGTATTAGCGCCATGCCCCGGGAAAACTTTAACATTTGAATCTAATTTAAAAAGTTTTTCTTTAATTGAATTTTTAATATCATCAAACGAGCCTGTGGGAAGGTCGCATCTGCCGATTTCTTCCCTGAATAATGTGTCGCCTGAAATTAAAATATCGCCTATTAAATAACAGGTAGAGCCAAAAGAATGCCCGGGGGTTGAAATTATTTTAATTTCAATATCATCTATAAAAAGTTTTGAATTTTCATCAACAAATTCATCAACTTTAAAGTTATCAACCCTTTTAACTCCGAATAAATCGCACTGAACCATAAGGTTTTCATACATTGGCTTATCGCCTTTCGGAATAACGGTTTTTATTTCTTTGAAATTATCCTGATATTTTTTAATATCTCCCAAATGGTCAAAATGAATGTGGGTTACAATTAAAGTTTTTAAATTAAGGTTATTTTCTTTAATAAATTTAACCACCTTATCATAGCACCCTGATGGATCAAACAAAACAGCAGTTTTGGTTTCATCGTTATATAGAAGATAATTATTTGATGCAAATTCTTCAGGTGTAAATTTTTCTAATTTCAACATTTTAAAAACAACTTTCTGATTTTTTTTACGGTCTTGTATATTCCGCATTTTGAATAAAAGGTCTGCAAAATAATATCTTTTGTTTCATCTTCGCTTAAATCAAAATGGATTTCCAATTCCTTAATATACTTTAAAAGATACTTTTTTGCACTCTCTTTTTTTATATTTATTTTTTCATTTTTAACTGTTTTTCTCATTTTATAAGCTCTTACTTATAAAATAATAATCAATTAAAAATAAAATTACATTGTCTAAAAAGGTGCATTAATATTGGCTAAAGGTTGTATAAAAATTTTAGACTTCATCTTTAATTTCAGCTAAAATTCTATCCATGACAGCTTTTTTGGATAAATCCCATTCTCTTTTAACAACCCTTATAACCTTAAAACCGCATCTTTCTAAGATGGATTGTTTTTTCATATTGGAATATCTTCCTTTTGTTTTATCAGGCACGCCGTCTACTTCAATATCAATTTTATCTATCGTAATATCGGCGCTAACTCCGCCTATTTCAAGCCCTGCTTGAATGTTGGTATCCGGAAGATATAGGGCAAGTTCCATATAAACTTCTTTTTCAAAATCGTTTTTGAAGTTTAATTTGTTCGATGTTTCAAAAGCTTTTTTTGCCCTTTGAACGTATTCGATATAATCTCTTAAAAGCCCTTCAGGGATTGTATTTGGCGCTTTTGAAATAAAGTTTATAAGTTTTTTTCTTGCTCTTGTTATTGCAACATTGAACAAATTCGGTTTTTGCAAAAATGTTAATGATTGCGGCCTTGAATTATCTGCTATTGCCCAGCTCATAAGCATTATGTCTTTTTCATCACCTTGGAAAGTGTGAGCTGTGCCTATTTCAATTTGGTGTTTTTGAATTGTTTCAAGTGAAAAAATTTGCATTACATCTTTTTTAATTAAATCCACTTGCCCCCTAAATGGTGAAACAACGCCTATTGAAATCGGGTTATCGGGGTTTGTTTTTTCATTTTCTGCAATAATATCTTGCATTTTTTTAATAACAGCTTCCGCTTCAACCGTGTTTCTTGTAATGTCAACATCTACCTTGCCGCCTTCAACCACAACAAGTTCAATCGGGCAATCAATATCATCTGTTGTTTTCATCACTTTAATTCTGCCGCCGTAAAATTCATCCGATGAGAATTGAATAATGGGTTTTGGGCTTCTAAAGTGTTCATCCAATAAAACAGGTGAAACAGAATAATAATTTGCAAGGTCAAACATTGAATTTGTTCTGAAACGCCACATTAATTGGTATTTATCATCAATGTTATATTGGTTTAAAAATGATTGTTCTTTTGCTTTTTCTAAGAAAGATAAATGCGGCAATTGCTTGTCATCGCCTACTATAACTGCTTTTTTTGCTCTAAATAGAATAGGAAAACAAGAAGCTATATCGCATTGGCTTGCTTCATCTATAATAACAACGTCAAATAAAGCAGGTTTTAGAGGCAGTGAATTTGAAATTGCATAAGTTGTTGCCGCCCAGCAAGGAAAGGCATTTAATAAGGGTTTAAAATCTTCATTTTCAAGAAGCCTGTTTTGAAGCATTGCTTTTTTTGAAACAAGCGATTTTGAATGAATTATAAGCCTTTGCCTTTTCTTTTGGTCTTGAAGAAGCTCTTTAATTGCATTTCTTCTTTTATTTTTCAAAATTTCAACGGCAAGCTTTTTTTGTTTTCCTTTTAAAAGTTTAATTTTATTCATTAAAAGGTGCAAGTTGCCTGTTGCCATTATTTCCTGTTCAATTTTTCTTGCTTTTGCGCTTAATTTTTCAACATCAAGCTCAATTTCAAGGCGAGATAGCATTTCTTTTGCTCTAAATGCTTTTTTTAATTTCAAAATATCTTTAATTTTTTTCAAATTAAAATGAACAAGAATTCTGTTTATAAATCCTTCGTCTTTTTGAAGCCTTGTTTTTAATTTTTCAACAAGTTTTTTTAGGGTTTCAACTTCATCTTCATCCAGTTCGTGGTTTATATATCTTAATTCACCGATTGCACCCTTTGAAGCTTCTTTTTCAATTTCATTTTCCGTGAATTTTTCTTCTAAATTAATAATTTTTTCAGCATTATTTTCTAACCTTTTAATTTCATCTAAAAGGTCTTTCATATCGGGTGTATCAACCAAAATGGAATCCATATAAGATTCATCATTTAATTCAACTTTGCCAGATAGCAAATCTTCCAATTGAAAACATAATTGTTTTTGGTAATTCGCTCTGCCTGCTCTTAATGCCAAATATGGTGCGCCAAGTTCATTTAGCCTTTCTGCTACAACATCCACCGCTTTATCCATACGAGATGCCACAAGAACGGTTTTATTGTTTGCAATTAAGTGTGCCACAAGGTTTACTATTGTTTGGCTTTTTCCTGTCCCGGGGGGGCCATAAACTGCCAAAAGGTCATTTGTTTCAATTTTTTTCAAAACATCTTCCTGTGAATCGCTTAAAGATAGGGGTGTTACAGGGAAAAATGTTTTGTTTTCGTTTTCTTTAATTTTAATTTCTTTATTTTGCTTGTTATATTCATCCAATATAACGCCAAGAGATGTTTCTTTTATTATTCCGACAGGTTTTTCTGATATTTGGGTTAATTCATGCAAAACGCCTGCTGTTACTGTTGGCCTTTTTGTTAAAATAACCGATTGAAGCCTTTTTAAAATTAATTTATCTACATTTACTTTCGGTTTTTGTTTAACTATATCAATTGAATCCATTTCATCAAAATTAAATTCATCAACAGATTCAATTGTTTTTGAATAAAATTCTTCTTCATTTTGGTGAAGTTGTTCATGAACTGATTCGCCTGTTTCAATTTCAACATCAGGCAATAATGATTTTAGAGTTGATAAAAATATTTCAAGTTTTTCTTCATTTAAGGGTAATTCAGGAACAACATCTATTAACCCTTGAAGCATTGCATCAATTTCTTCTTCATCGTCTTTTTTCATTAACTGTGCAAGAGCGCCCGTGTTTAGAGAAAGCGTTTCTTCTTGAATTGAAATTGAAAGGTTTTTTCCCATTCTTTCAATTTTGCAAGGTGAATATAAAAGCGGGGTTAAAAATTCGTTGTTCTTTTTGGCTCTGCCGTTTTTGCCGACTAAAAAAAGGTAGCCGTATAATAAATATTTTTCTTTCAAGCTAACTTCCGCTTGAATCATTAATTCTGTTAAATAGGGGTTGTCCCCTGTTACAATTAAGGGGGTGTCATATTTTGTGAAAAGTTCTTCGCTGCCTTCTAAAAACACCCATTTGTTTTCTTTATCACCTTTAAGGTTTCTGAAAGTTGAGCTTTGAACTTCTTCTCTTATACAATCGTGCAGATATTGAGAAATTCTTTTAATAAAATTTCCCATAAAAACTTTATTTACTGCTTTTGGTAATGTTTGAACCGTTGCTGGCATAATTATGAATTATACAGCTAAACAAAAATAATTGCGCTCAGTTAAATGTAGGAAAAATTTATTCATCAATATATATTTCTTCTATATTGTGGTAAACCCCGCCAAGTTCCGTTGGGCAAACATTTTTGAATTTTTTCCTTATTGTAACTATATTTATTGGGCTGTATAAATATATTAATGGGTTATATTCAGCTACAATTTCTTGATATTTATTGTAGAGTTCATGCCTTCTATTTTCATCTAGTTCAACTGCTGCTTTATCAAAAATTTCATTTAATTCTTTTTCAAAAGGCAGCAATTTATCTGTTTTTTTATCGTCATTTTCACTTCTTTGGTTAAAAAGGTGAAGAGCACCTTCAGAGTGCCAAACATTGTAGCCTGAATGGGGCTCTAAGGGGTTTCCTGTCAATGCTATTATAATTGCATCCCAATCAAGAGAATTTGAAAGTTTATTTACTAAAGAATTAAATTCAATGGGCTTAAAATTCACTTTTATTCCCAATTTTGATAAATCTTCTTTAATTGAAACGCCCGTTGCTTCTCTTTGAGTGTTGCCCGCATTTGTTAAAAGTTCGAATTCAACTTTGTTTCCTTTTTTATCGTATAAAATGCCGTATTTTTTGTAAAAGCCCGATTTTTTAAGCAATTCTTCGGCAAGTTCAAAATTAATCGGGTGGCCTTTTGCAATTTCTTTATTTAAGTAAATGGATGGAATTCCTTCTGCCGTAAACAAAGGTTCTCCAACGCCCGATAATACATTTAAAACCAAATTTTCTCTATCTATAACGTAATCAATGGCTTTTCTAAAATTTTTATCGTTAAACCAAGCTTGTTTTATTGGGTCAACGTAATATTTCCCATTGTTTTTGTTTTTTCTTGAATTTAAGTTGAAAACAATGAAGCTTGTATTTGTTGTAGGGCCTAGGTTGTATAAAACATAATCAGATTTTTTTTCATCTTCCCTGTATTTTGAAATTAAACTGCCGGGGATTGTTGTTGTGTCTGTTTCTTTTGCTTCAAATTTAATAATATCGTTGTTTAAATCTCCCACAATTAAAACCAAAAATCTGTTTAGATAGGGAAGCTTTTCCCCTTCTTTATTTATAATGTAATAATTCGGGTTTTTTTCATAAACAAGCCTTTGTGCGGGGATATATTCTTTTAATTTAAAAGGGCCTGATGTTACAAGGCTTTTTGGCTTAATATCCGTTGATTGAAATGTTCTAAAGAAATTTTGCCCTTTATCCGTTGCAATTTTAAAAATGTGCTTTGGTGCAATTGGCATTGTAAGGTTTCTTAAAAAAGGCGCAAAAGGAACAGGGGTTGTAAATTTCACCTTGTATTTATCAATTTGTTCAATGACAGGAAGCTTTCCATTTACCATCATTGAATCTCTTGCGCTTGTATCTCCAAAGCCGCCAAAAATTATTGTATTAAACGTAAAATAAACATCATCCGCAGTAATTTCCTTGCCATCCGACCATTTTAAACCCTTTCTCAATTCAACAATATATGTTTTTTTATCGGGTAAAATTTCAATTGATTTTGCAAGCCTTGGAACAACTTCCCCCGTATACGGGTTTGTATAAAAAAGGCCGTCATACATAATGCCTGATAAAAGGGTGGATGTTGCATCGTTAGAATTAAAAGGGTTAAAGGTTTTTGGGCCTTCACCTATTGTTGAAATGGTGAAATCACCGCCAAATTTGCCAATATTAGCGGTTGATACCAAATAATCAACACCATTTATTGTTTTTGTGTAATTCGGTTCAAACTCATATTTATTAATGTTTAAAGGCCTTAAATCCGTTTTAAAAATTTCTTCTTCATAGCCTTTATCTTTTTTTATGCAGCTTGTTAAAAATAAAGCAAAAATGAAAATTATTACAATTATATATACTATTTTTTTCATAATTATTGATTTTACCACAATTGTTTGATATAAAAACTGTATGGTAAGGTAAGTTTGTTATACCTTATTTCAAAATAACGAAAGAAACCGAATGAAAATTTTAGTTACGGGCGCATCGGGGCTTTTAGGTCAGGAATTATGTCCGATGCTTGATTCAATTGGTGCTCAATATTGGGCAACCAACAGCAAAATTTTTGATATTACAAATTCTAAAATGGTTAATGAAATTATGAATAAAGTTTCACTTGATTTCATTATCCACTTAGCCGCTTTTACAAATGTTGATCAGGCGGAAGTTAACCAAGAAGAAGCTTTTAGAATTAACCACATAGGAACAAAAAATATGGCAAAAATTGCCAAAAAATTGGATGTTCCAATCATTTATATAAGTTCTGCAAGTGTTTTTGACGGTGAAAAATTAACCCCATATAAAACAACAGATGCAACAAACCCGATTAATGTTTACGGCAAATCGAAATTAATGGGCGAAGAAGAAATAAGAAAAATTACCAAAAAGCACTACATTATAAGAACAAGTTCACTTTATGGCAAAGGCGGAAGCAATTATGTTGATGCTATGCTTACATATTCAATGTTTAATAGTTCCATCTCAGTTGTAGACGATCAAATTCTATGCCCCACTTGGACAAGAGATTTATCAAAAGAAATAATAAACATTTTATCAGGCGGCAAAGAATACGGAACATACCATATTTGTTCATCAGGCCGAACAAATTGGTCTGAATTTACAAAGAAAATTTTTGATATAAAAAGAAGAAGTGTTTTTGTGCAGCCAATTTTAAAATCCGATTTTCCAAGGCCTGCAAAGCGCCCAAAATTTAGCGTTTTAGATAACGGTAACATTTTGCCAAGTTGGGAAGAATCTTTGGAAAAGTATCTTTTGCAAAAATAAAACTTTTTTTGACAAAAATTTTTTTTCACAGGGTTTAAAAACCATATTACTGTATTAGAAACCTTTATAAAACTTGCCAAATAAGGTTTAATAATATAAAATCAATCTTATTATTAAGGGAGAACTGTTAAAAGATGAAAAAGATTCTTATAAAACTATTTTCAATTGTTGCCATCTTCTTTGCAATATCAACAATTCAAGCAATGGCTGTCGAAGAATTTCCTGATGTCGGGCCTGATTATTGGTCATATGATGCCATTATGTATTTTAAAGATAAAAACGTTTTGGCGGGCTACCCCGATGGCCTGTATAGACCTGATCAAAAAGTTACGAGGGCAGAATTTGCAACTATTGTAACAAAAGCTCTCGGCCTTCGTGATTTAAGCGAAATAACTTATGCAACATATAAAGATATCGATGAAAACCACTGGGCATATTATGATGTTATGCTTGGTTCTTATTACGGTTTAATCCATGGAACTCCCGATGGTATGTTCTATCCTTCAAACCATATTACAAGGTTAGAAATTATTATGGTTATTATGAAAGCGCTTTCAATTAAAGAAATAACCGAAGAACAAGCGCTTCAACAGTTATCTGTTTATAAAGATGCAAATGATGTTCCTTATTGGGCAACTTTAACAACGGGTAAAGCTCAAGAATTAGGCTTAATTGTTTTATTGCCTGGATATGAAGATTATATTCTTCCAAACCAAGATGCAACAAGAGGTGAACTTGCCGTTTGGTTGTATGGTATGCTTCAAAGAGCAGCTGTTCAACCCAGTGAAAAACTTCCAAAACAAGAAGGCCCGAAAAAAGCAGACGGCTACATAATTAAAAATGTTATTTTTGATGGCCGCTATGCAATAATTCCTGCAGGCACAACAATTCCGCTAGGCGTTATGGATTGCCTTTACACAAGAACAACAAAAGAAGGAACTGAACTTTTAACTCGTGCGCTTGTAAATTTTGTATCTGAAGACCACACGCTTTTAATTCCAATCGGAAGCGAAATGACAGGTACAATTGATAAAGTGAGTGTCGGAAGAACCTTAATTAAAAATTCTCAAATGGTTTATAGAACAGAAAATTTAATTGATTCTGAAACAAGACAACCAATTGCACCATTTAGAGCAGTTGGTGAATTAAGACCTCAAGTTAGAGAATTTACCCATAACCCGATTCTTCAAAAAATAGGTTTTAAAGGGTTTAAAGGGCATAATTTCTACACCCATAAATCACAACAGGTTGATTTTACACTTCTGGAACAAATTAAAATTGACCTAGAAGACAATTTAAAAATTGTTCAATAAGAAAAATTAAAATAAATCAAAGCCCTTATACAAAATAAGGGCTTTTTTAATATAATAATTTTATGGCTAAAGTTAAATCAAAATGGGTTTGTCAAAATTGCGGCTATGAAACCGCTTCATATTTGGGAAAATGCCCCGATTGCGGCAGGTTTTCAACTTTTGTAGAAGAAATTGTTCAAGAAAAAAGCGAAGTTAAATCTAAAAATTCTTCTATGAATATCGGAAGCATAGAAACTTTTTCTTATACAAAAATAAATGATGTTAAAGTGGATACATCCATTAGAATTTCAAGTGGAATGGAAGAATTTAACAGAGTTTTAGGGGGCGGCTTTGTTGAAGGGTCACTTTGTTTATTAGCAGGCGACCCCGGCATTGGTAAATCAACTTTAATTTTACAAACGGCAAAAAATATAGCAGCCCAAAATAAAAAAATTTTATACATTTGCGCAGAAGAATCAACCTCGCAAGTTAAATTAAGAGCGGAAAGATTAAATGCAAATTCAGAAAATATTTATGTAACACAACAAAATTGTTTAGAAGAAATAATAAAACAAATTGAAAGCCTAAAGCCTGAATTTCTTGTGGTTGATAGTATTCAATCTGTTTTTAGCGCCCAAATTTTAAGTTCAACGGGTTCTGTTAGCCAAATTAGAGAATGCACAAACATTTTAATGCGAATTGCAAAACAATTTAATGTAACAACCGTTATAATAGGTCATGTTACAAAAGAAGGAAACATTGCAGGGCCAAAAGTTTTAGAACATATGGTAGATTGCGTTTTAAATTTTGAAGGTGAAAAATATAAAACAACAAGAATTTTAAGAGGCATTAAAAACAGATTTGGCGCAGTTTCTGAAGTCGGCGTTTTTAATATGGAAGATATTGGCCTTGTTGAAATTAAAAACCCATCAGAATTATTTTTATCTGACAGAGAAAATTTAACAACCTCGGGAAGTACGGTTATTGCAACATTAGAAGGCACAAGGTGTTTATTACTTGAAGTGCAGGCACTAACCGGTTCTACCCCATATCCAAACCCAAGAAGAGTTGCAAGGGGAATTGAATATGACAGGCTGCTTCAAATTTTGGCGGTTTTAGAAAAAAGAGTGGGCTTAAATTTATCTAAATCTGATGTTTATATCAACGTTATAGGCGGCATAGACATTGTTGAGCCTGCTGCAGATTTAGGGGTTGCACTTGCGGTTTTAACAAGCGCAAGAGATTCTGTTATTAATAAAGACACTGTTTGTTTGGGTGAAATTGGCTTAAACGGGGAAATACGTTCTGTTGATAATTTGGAAGCAAGGCTTAAAGAAGCCTACAGATTAGGTTTTATTCGGGCGGTTGTTCCAAAAATTAACAATAAAACAATTAAAGACAGAATTTTAAAAATAGGAATTCAGATTTTTGAAGTTTCAAAAATAACAGATGCAATTAAAACCGCAATTTTAAACTGACATATTTTGAAAAACTTCCCTTGCATATAGCCCTAAATATTCTTTTTGTTCTCTTGTCATATCGGGCTCTGTTTTTTGGAAATAAAAACCTGTTCTTGTTTCATATTGTTCTTCAAATTCTTCTCTTGAAAGCCTTTTATCGCAGCGGAACATATTTCTCATAAAAGATTCCGCTTCAAAAAAATCTCTTTTTTTATAAATTTCTTTAAACCTTGCAATTGCGCCTTCTTTGCCATCTGCAAAACCGAGCCACGGGTCAATTACATAGTTTTGTTCGCCTTTTTTGTTTCCTTTTTGCATATCTGTTATAACAAAGGAATGATCCATCGGGTATAATTTTCTATCTTCGATTTCACCTGTTTTTTTGTTGATGAAATCCATTTTATACATTAATTCAACCCTGTCGCTGTTAAAATATCCGTTTGCCGTTAAAACCGCCATTGCGGCCATTGCGTTTTCTTTGCAGTTGCCAAGCCTTAATTGCCTTATCATATTAAGGTTTAAAATATAAGGAATGCCCTTTTCTTCTTCGGATAAATTAATTTTATAATAGCTTGGAAAATCAGCCATTTCTCTCATTAATTTGATTTTTTGATACATTTTATCCGTTATTCTTTCTGCTTTTACTCTTTTTTTAGAAGTGTATTTTGTAGAAAGGTAAAGGTCGTCTGCCATTGTTTGGCTTAGCATCGGAAATTCGGCCCTTGTTTTTCTTTGCAGTTTGTCTGCTTCTTTTATTTCCTTTTTTCTTGAGCCAAATAGCGGGGAATTATAGCAGTTATTTATACCAAAAATTTTCATATTTTTTTAAAACGCCTGAATAATAAAAATTGATAAATTTTCATTAAGTTGTATTAACTATTTGAATTGTTGTGAAAGTTTAAGCATAATATTGATAATTACTTTACTTTAGAAAAATTTTTAAGTATTGTATTAACAAAGGAACCAATAAGAAAAGAGGACCAATAAAAGTGGAAAAGTTTAGACTAGACAGCTTTAATAGAAAATCAAACGAATTTGACAGGTATTCAAACCAAGCAAATATAAAAGTTGTGGGCGTTGGCGGCGGCGGCGGCAACGCAGTTAACCGAATGATTTCATCGGGTTTATCCGGTGTTGAATTTTGGGCAATGAACACAGATGCCCAAGTTCTTGAAATGTCATCGGCTCCAAAGAAAATTCAATTGGGTGCAAAATTAACAGCAGGCCTTGGTGCAGGCGGCGACCCTTCAGTTGGTGAAAAAGCAGCTGAAGAATCAAGGGAAGATTTGCTTGTTGCACTTGATGGTTCCGATATGGTGTTTGTTACAGCCGGCATGGGCGGCGGTACAGGCACAGGTGCTGCTCCTGTAGTTGCTAAAATTGCAAAAGAATTGGGCGCTCTTACAATCGGCGTTGTTACAAAACCTTTCGGTTTTGAAGGCAAAAAACGTATGAGCCAAGCAATTGCAGGCTTAGAAAAATTAAAAGAAAGCGTTGACGCTTTAATTGTTATTCCAAACGACAAACTTATTGAAGTTGTTGAAAGAAGAACAACAATGAGAGATGCCTTCCTTGTGGTTGATGAGGTTCTTTTAAGAGGTGTTCAAGGCATTTCGGATATTATCGTTATCCCCGGTTTAATTAACGTTGACTTTGCAGACGTTAGAACCGTAATGCAAGCTTCAGGTTCCGCATTAATGGGTATCGGTAAAGCTTCAGGCGAAGGCAGAGCAATGGAAGCTGCTAAACTTGCAATTAATTCAAAACTTCTTGAAACTTCAATTAATGGTGCAACAGGTATCATTATGAACGTTTCAGGCGGCCCTGATATGACCCTTCATGAAGTTAACGAAGCTGCAAGCGTTATCCATGATGCAGTTTCAGACAATGCGGAAGTTATCTTCGGTTCTGTTATTGATGACAGAATTCAAGGTGAAATCCAAATTACGGTTATTGCAACAGGTTTCCAATTAAAAGGCAATGAACCCCCCAAAGCTCAAGAAAAGAAAATTAACGCAGCGGATATTTTCTCAGGCGGCTTATCATTCACTGATATGGGTTCAAAACAAACATCAACACAAAGCTTTAACCAGCCAATAAATAAACCTGAACCTTCAACAGGCGGTTTATTGGATATCCCCGAATTTTTAAATCCAAAAAGATAGATAGAATTTAATCATAAAAAAATAACTCCTGAATTTCAGGAGTTATTTTTTTTATTTATAAATTAGGCCTCAAAATCAATTGAAGCTGCGTATCTTTGCCAATCGGGGTCGTTATAATCGGGGTCTGTATCTGAAAAATCAATTCCAAGATTATCATATGGCTTTTTACCTGCTAAAACATTATCTCTAATTGGAAATGCTGCAAGAAGTTCTTTTTTAGTGTTTGTCGGTTTTGTTGTTTTGTCTTTAACAGTTCCTCTTAAAATGCCTTTCATAGCAGCCATAACACCTTCATAGTTTTCATCATAACAAAGTGTTCTTGTGCCTACATCATAAGCTTTGCCTGTTTTTAAGTGGTCTTTGCCGTTTATTTTATATAAATTATTGTTTGAATCCGCAAAAACAATTTTTGCTCTGTCCTCTTCATTTTTGGGGTCTTTAATAATAACAACATCAACGCCCATTTTATCAAGTTTATCTACATCTTTTTCGTAATCCAATTGTCTTGAAAGTGAATCTGCTAAACTTGATGCTGTTTCCCCCATTCCTTCTTTATTTACATAAAGTGCTGAAAAATTCGGAGAATTGTTTAAACCGTTAATATTCATTTCTTGCCTTTCTTTTTGTGGTAATTTATTAAGCCTTGTGAAAAAAATTTTGAACGGTTAATTAAAAAAATATCTGCAAACAAAAATTGCCGCTATAATTCCGAATAAATCTGCCATAAGGCCTGCTAAAAGCGCAAATCTTATTTTTTTAATTCCAACTGCGCCAAAATAAACTGCTAAAACATAAAATGTTGTTTCGGAACTTCCCACAATAACAGCCCCTAATTTTGAAGCGTATGAATCAACGCCTGTTGCATTTACTATATCCGATAAAATCCCTAATGTTGCACTTCCTGACATTGAACGGGTTATCATTATAGGAAGTGTTTCAGTCGGTATATTAAAATAATGAAGTGGTTTAGATAATAAATTTGATAAAATTTCAATAGCGCCGGATGCTCTAAACATTGAAATTGAAACAATTATTGCAATTAAATAGGGTAAAATTTTTATTGCAACAAAAAGCCCTTCTTTTGCGCCATCTACAAAAACTTCATAGCAGGGTGTTTTTTTATAGATACCGTAAATTAAAATAATGGAAATTAATACGGGAATTATCATTATGGAAAGGTAGCTTAAAAATTCTTTCATTTAATTTTCCCTCCATATTTTAGCTAAAATTTTTGCTACAATAATTGCAAAAATAAAAGACGATAAAGTTACAATGAAGGTTGGAAGAATAATTTCTGTCGGGTTTTTAGCACCCGCTGCAATTAAAATTGCAAGAACCGTTGCAGGAACAATTTGAAAACCCGCCGTATTCATTGCAAGAAAAATGCACATAGAGTTTGTTGCAATATCATTTTTGTTTTCTTCTTTTTTAATATCTTTCATTGCTTTAATTCCAAAAGGCGTTGCGGCGTTTGATAGGCCAAGGGCATTTGCTGTTATATTAAGTGCAATGTTTGAAAATGCAGGGGAATTTTTTGGAAGTTCATTAAAAATTAATTTTAAAATAGGGGATATTAATTTTGAAATTAAATTAATTAGCCCCGATTTTTGTGCAATTTTTGCAATGCCAAGCCAAAAGGCCATAATGCCTATTAAGCCTATTGAAACCTGAACTGCTCTTTGTGTGGCATTTAAAAGTTCGTTTGTAACTTCTTCAATTTTCCCTGTGTAAATTGCAGTTATTATTGATATTAAAATTAAAAATACAAAAATATAATTCATTTATTTGATTTTACGGCAAAAATCATTAACCATATTAGTAAGAATTTAAAAAAATCGGTCGTTTGAATGAATAAAGGAAAGGTAAATCAAGCTATACTTCTTTGTATGGGAGAATAGGTTTTAATTGCCTTAAAAAGGATATAAATTGTTCAACTATAATTTAATAAATCCTGTAAATATTCATTACAGAAAGTACCCAAACAATAGTGAGGGTGCTAAAGGCGCTGTTAATAATGATGAACAATCGCAATATAAAAAGCCTGTTTCATCCGATGAAAATAATAACCAAAGAAGATTTCCAAACGGCAATAAAGTTGCAATAGACTATACAAAAAACCAAGTTAATATCTCTCAAATACTTCAAGATTTTAGAAGCACAATTTCTGCTATTAATTCCCCTGATAGCGTGGTTAATGAAGTTGAACAATATTTGGGTTTGGTTGGAAAAGAAAGCGAAAAGGCCGAACCTTCCCGTGAAATTGTGCTGTCAAATCTTAAAAATGCTGCAAGAATAACGGATAAATACATTCAAGACAGCTTAAAAAAACCGTCCAGAGTTGTGCAAGATTGGGTGGATGCTTTGTTTTTGCAAAATATTAATTTGAAAGCAGACCCAAATGAAGTAAATGAAGAATTTAGAGTTAAAATTCCAAAAAAACAAACTTCAGCTGCAGAACAATATCAACAAACGCAAGTAACTCCCCATACAGGCGGCATTAAGCCTTTAGCGGAAGATACGGTTAGTTTTTCTTCGCCAATTCCGAATGAAACGGCTTATGAACCGCAAATTCAAGAAGAACAACAAGAAGAAACCTATAATTATTTAGCCGAAGACAGCTATATTGAATCATCCTATGGAATAGATGCTCCAAGTGAACCCATTTATACAATTGATTCAACCCCGATTCAAACTGTTGAAACGGTTGATTATCAACCTGAACAATATATTTTAGATGCGCAAGCTGAACCTGAACCCATATCTCCCTATAGCCCGACAACAGAAAACGATGAACTTGCAAAAGAAGTTTTATTGCAAGGAAAAGCTGTTTTTGAAGACGGGGGCGACATTTATTCAACCTTAAAACTTTATGATGAAGCCTTAAGCTTAATTGAAGGCAGCGAAAACGTTAATTTAAAATCTGCAATTTATTTTGAAAGGGCAAAAATTTTTGATTCCTTTGATTACCCCGAACTTGCTCTTATAGATTACCATAAGGCAACAAAATCAACCGATGGCAATCTAAGAGCCCAGTCAAGAATTAAAATGGGCAATATTTATGATGATTACGTTCAAATTGACCCTGCAATCGATCAATATTCTTTAGCAATTGAAGATTCCGAAGAAGCCGAAAACCCCCAAGGCAAAACAAAAGCACTAAGGTGTTTAGCTTCACTTTTTGCACGCATATATGATATTCAATCAACCGAAAGCTTTAATGATTTAGCTCTTGAATCCGCCAAAGAAACAAGCAATCCTAAAATTATTGCAAAAACTTATATGGAAGCAGCTGAAAATTATAAATATGTAGGCGAAGATAAAAAAGCCCTGCAAGTTTATGCAACACTTGCACAAGAAGAACTTGTTCAAGACGACTATGAAACATTAGCTCAAAATTATATGGAAGCATCCGCCCTTATGGATAAAAAAGGAAACAAACAAAAGTCCTATGCCCTTATGCTTAAATCAAAAGAATATCAAAGGCTTGCAAGGTTAAGAAGGGCAAATTCATTAAGCTAGGCTTTTATGCGCTATAACCATTTATAGCAGCAGTTGATTTTAAGTTTTCAATTCTTGATAAAAGAAGCGGGCTGTAGCTTGTTAAAAGCGCAGTTTTAACTGTAGGGTTTTTACCATCAGGTGTAATGGCTGCTTGGCTTTGAACAGGTTCACTTGTTTGTTTTTTGCTGCTAACGCTTCTTATTGAACCGTCTTCTTCAATAATTTTAATTCTGCCGTCATCTTTAACCGTTAAATTGTCTTTATTTGGCATTTTGTTAAGATAATCAATTAATAATTTATCTTTATCAAAATCAAAAGTTTGTTCAATTTGGCTGTTTTCGTGTGTTTCCGGAATAAAAGCGGGATATTCCGTTCCTTTTGCAACAAAGCTGTCGTAGCAAACTTTGTATGCTTTATTAGAGGGGTTGTTTATATCAATCGGGGTTTTGTTTCCGTTTTTATCTATAAAATAAAGTTCTTTTAAATTTCCTTTTGAATCTGCCGTATAGCTTAACCCTGATGTGTGCAAAATGCCGGGTTCGCCTGTTTCATGGTTCATTGTAGCTTGAAGAGAATCCTTAATTGCTTGAACAATTTCTTTTTCTGTCATTTGTTTTACAAGCAATGTATTTTTAAGCGGTGTTGATTCAGATATATCTCTTCTTGTTATTGTGCCTTTTTTGGGAACTTTTCTTGTATTTGCCGCATTAATAAATGCAATATCTGCCCCAAGCTCGTTTTTCATTGCATCTGCCATTAGTAATGTCCAAGCGCAAGGGGTAATTCTTCTGTTATCAGGCATGGGGTCAATATCTTCTGCCATTGCAACTTTTGGAGATTTCCCCAAAGCTGCGTCTTTTATATAGCTTAAAACAACATTTTTATCTTGGTTTGTTTGAATTAAATTATTTTCAGCTGAAACAGGAACGCCGTTTTCATCAAATTCAACATCCAAAACGCCTACATTTTTTGCATTTTCGCCTGTTTGAACAATAATTATGGGGTTATTATCTGCATTATTAAATAAGTTTTCATTCGGCTTAATGTCTTTTACTTCCGTGTGGGAATGGCCGCCCACAATAATATCTACCCCGTGGAGTTTTGGTGCAATTTCTTTATCTTTGTCGTTTCCTATGTGTGAAACCAAAATAATTTTATTTACGCCTTGTTCGGTTAATTTTCTTGCTTCTTCGTTCACAATTGCAACAGATTCATTGATGTCATAGGGCCTTATGCCTTCCATTTTTTTATCGTCTGCCCCTGTTACTTTTTCCAAATCAAAAGGCAATAAGCCAATAATGCCGTATTTGTTGCCATTTACATCAATTACGGTTGATTTTTGAACGTTTTTATAAAATTCTGAATTATTTGGGGTTTTGGCGTTTGCTGCTAAAAATTTTGTTTTATCGGGGTTTAAAAATTTATAAAATGTGCTTATTGTTGAATCAAATTCGTGGTTTCCGACAGCCGAAGCGTCTATTCCCATTCTATTTAAAAGATTGATTACAACTTGGTTTTTTTTGCTGTCGCCGCCAGAAAAGTTATCTCCTGCAGATAATTTTAAGGTATCAACATTTTCTTTTTGGGTTTCACGGTCAAATTTATCTGAAGCTGCAATCATGCCCGCCATATTGTCAATATTGCCGTGCATATCGTTAATATAAAAAACGCTTAATTTTGTTCTTTTTTGAATGGGGTTTGTTTGAACAGCTTGATTAGCCCCGGTTTGAGGGAGATATGAAAAATTTTGATTTGTTAAACCTGAATTCATCATACAAAGCTAAAACATCTGAACAAAAAAAATTGCCTATGTAATTATTAACCTTTACATTTTGGCTTTGAATTGTTACTTAAACAATTTTCGATACAATTAGCGCACTTTTCGGACATTTCGCCATTTTCCATATAGCTTTTAATGCCATCAAACCAGCTTGGAACTTCAGCAGGGCAGAAGCTTATAAAATCAAGAAAATGATTAAATCTTTCAATTAAATTTTCATCAATATAATATTCAAGTTTTTCTGTTTGGCTTTCTAATTCTTTTCCATCTAAAAGAAGAAATTTATTGAAAAATTTTGAAACTATTTCTTTTTTCAATTCAATTTCTTTTGCATATTTTTTGCCTAAATCTGTTATTTTTATTCCTTTATAAGGTTTATATTCAACATAACCCTTTTTTTGAAGCCCTTTTACAAATTCTAAAACGCTTGCAGCATTGTGGCCTGTTATATCCCCTAAATTTTTAGGTGAAAGTTTTTTATTTTCTTTTGATAAAAAATAAACAACAGATAAATATTTTTCCAAACCTTTTGTTAATTTTTCCATTTTAAATTCCTATGGTACACCATAAATATACCATATCCAACAAAACAAAAAATCGGGTAAATGCCTTAAAACTTTTATTTAAAAGCGCTGAAGGTTTCATTTATTTTATTATTAAAAATTTTGTGCGAAGCTTCAAAATTGGCTTCATTGCCTTCATTTTTGTGGGTTTTATTGTATCTGTATTGTGTCCAAAGCCTTGTAATTAATGAAAGAGTAAAGCCCATAAAAAGCAAGCTGAATGCATATGGAACACCTGTTATAATTGCTTTTTCTTTTGTTAATCGTTTTAGTTCGTCTTTTGCATTTGTATTTTTTAATTTCGAAATATTTTCCGCTAAATTTGGCAGGTCTGCACTTTTCGGTACATCTTGAATTTTGCCGTTTGCGCCTTTTTTAATTAAATCGGGGAATTTATTTTTAGCGGCAAGAATTTTTTTGAAGCCGTTATCAAATAATGCGCTTCCGAATATTGTATAGAAAACAACCAAAGGAACCCTTGTCCAAACTTCTTTTTTGTCTAATTCGCCCCTGTCTTCAGCTGCTTTTGAATAGCCAAAAAGCCCTGAAATTGCAGTTAGTGCCAATTGCCCTTTAGATAGTGCTAATTTGCCTTTTTCTTCATCAAAATCAAGCTTTGTATATTCATCTAAAAATTTATCTACGCCTTCTTTTTTAATTCCTATTTTATGAAGCCCCTTTGAAATTTGTTTGCCGGGTTCTAATAAAATTTCAGATGCTTTTTGTAATTTGTCTGATTTTGCGCCGAATTTTGCAAGCGCTATGCCGCCAAGAAGTGCAGCGGATGAATAAATTGCAGCTTTTTTAAGCTGACGGATTGAATTTTTTTCAACTTTTTCTTTTAATTTTTTATCATCTTTTTTGCTTTTGCCTGATTTATCCAAATTTGCAATGTCGTTAAAATCTGCTTTATTAAAGGTTTTTAGGGTAAATAAATTTTTAGCGAAGCTTAAATTATATTCTGCAATCGGAATAGCGGCGCATGCAAGCGCTATTCCTGCTTTTGTTGCAACAGATTGCCTTTTAATAGTATCAGTTAAATTTTCATTATTTTTAATGGCTTCAACACTTTTTGGAATTAATTCAACAACTTTATCTTTAACATTTTTTTCTTGCACGGCTTTAAAAATTTTATTTCTAAATAAATGTTCCCCTAAAAGTGGCGGTGCAAAATAAAAAATGCCGGATTCCAAAAATTCTAAAAAGCTCATTTCTGCAAAATCTGCAGGGCTTCTTGAAAAAATTGCCTTCGGCGCCCAGTTTGTTGCCGTGTCTTGAATAAATCTTGTGCTAGATAAATTTTCCTGTGACTTAATAAACTTGTCTAAAACCTTTGTCCCAAAATCCATAGCAGAATATGGGTTTGATTTAAAGCTTGGTTTTGAATTGTTATTTGAATAATTTTTATTATTATAATTTTCTACTTTTAACATTTTTTGCCCTTTTAATTTTTGAAACTAAAAAACCGTCTTAGTTTTTGGCGGCTTAAAAAAGAATTAAAAATGTTTTCACATTCGAAATTCTAAGCCGCAGTCGGGCATCTGCATTATAAACATTGTTGTTGTCATATTTTCGGTTAGTGATGACATCGAAAAAAACTTCCTTAGTCTAAAAGCTTTTTTAATATAAATAAAAATTTTTTTCGTGTCAATAATACAATTTTTTCTTGCAAAAAACTGTTACGATATTATATAATCGCATATGGTTTTATTGGAGAAATTTTCAAATGAAAAAAGACATTAACTGGAAGGATCTCGGGTTTCAATATATAAAAACAGATTACAGGTTTTTATCCGAATTTAAAAATGGCGCCTGGGATGAAGGCAAATTAATTGAAGATGAAAATGTTGTTTTAAATGAATCTGCAGGCGTTTTGCAATATGCACAAACTTGCTTTGAGGGTTTAAAAGCATATACAACGGTTGATAACAAAATTGTAACCTTTAGGCCCGATATGAACGCTCAAAGAATGATGGATTCATGCTCATATCTTGAAATGCCCGTTTTTGAAAAAGAAAAATTTATAGAAGCCGTAAGAAAAACGGTTAAAGCAAATGAAGCTTATGTTCCCCCTTATGGATTCGGTGCTTCACTTTATATAAGACCGTATATGTTTGGTTCAAATGCAGTTATTGGTGTAAAACCGGCTGATGAATATCAATTCAGAATTTTTACAACTCCTGTAGGCCCATATTTTAAAAGCGGCGCAAAACCAATTGTAATAAGAATTTCAGATTTTGATAGAGCAGCCCCAAAAGGAACCGGCCATATTAAAGCAGGTTTAAACTATGCAATGAGCCTTCATGCTATTGTTGATGCTCATAAAAAAGGCTTTGCGGAAAATATGTATCTTGATTCTGCAACAAGAACAAAAGTGGAAGAAACAGGCGGTGCTAACTTTATTTTTGTTGATAAAAATAATACTATTGTTACTCCAAAATCAAACAGCATATTACCATCCATTACAAGGCGTTCTTTAATGTATGTGGCAGAACATTATTTAGGCTTAAAAACAGAAGAAAGAGAAGTTTATGTTGATGAGCTTTCAAACTTTAAAGAATGCGCCCTAACAGGAACTGCCGCTGTTTTATCCCCTGTGGGTATAATTAATGACCATGGAAAAGAAATCAAATTGCCATCAGGCATGGATGATATGGGCGAAATTACAAAGAAATTATATGAAACATTAATCGGCATTCAATTGGGAACAATTGAAGCGCCCGATGGTTGGATTTATGAAATAAAATAAGAATTAAAAAGCCCCTTTTTTTAGGGGCTTTAATTTTATTCAATTCTTGCAACGTATTTATCGGGGTTTTTCTTATTTTCAATTAAAGATGAAATAAATGAACCGCCAACTAATATTAAACCTATTGAACCTGTTATAACTTCGCTTATTTCTTTAAATATTGAAATAAACATAATGATTGCTAAAGACATTATTGCAAAATGTGCGCCCGAAACAAGGTAGATATATTGGTTTAGGGTTTTTCTTTCAACAAAAAGCAAGGTTAAACTTCTTACAAACATTGCCCCTATTGCAAGGCCTATACATATAACAACAATATCTTTGCTTATTGCAAAACTTCCTAAAACGCCATCTAAGCTAAATGAAGCATCCAAAATTTCTAAATATAAAAACATCATAAAGCCGCCTGTAGCAACACCTTTCATTATATTTGCCTGCTGCTTTTTTTCCATAAAGTTGCATAGTCCATGGATAATTTCATAGCTTAAAACGCCTGAAACACCTGCTATTGTAACTTGGTTTTTGATATCAGGGGGCAAAATGAAATAAATTCCAAAAATTATAAGCAGACAAATTATAGGTGATGCAAATTTAAAATTAATTTTTTGCATAATTGTTTCAATGCCATAAAGCCATTTATGTTCGTTTGTTTTTCCTATGAAATAAGACAAACCCACCATCATCAAAAAGCTTCCGCCAAATGAAACCAAAGGAGCGTGCGCTAAGTGCAGATAGTGAGTATATTGGGTTACATCTTCAAGCGCCATATGAATTGTTTTTAATAAACTTAAATTTGAAAATATTGAAACAATTATAACGGGCAACAAAAACCTGACACCAAAAACCGCAATTATAATACCCCAAGTTAAAAACCTGTGCTGCCATTTTGGGGTCATTTTATCTAAGATAACGGCATTTACAACGGCATTATCAAAAGATAAGGTAACTTCTAATATACTTAAAAAGAAAACAACAAATAATGTTTTAAATTCGCTGCCTGCTTCAATGTGTGCAGCCCAAAACCAAGCGCCAATAAGGCCCAGTATTGTTACTATAATAGATTCTCTAAAGTGCTTAAACATTTCCTTTTATCCAGTTTCTTTCAATTTCTTCTAAGCTTTTACCTTTTGTTTCAGGAATTACAAAGCGCACAAAAATTATACTAATAAATGAGATAACAGCAAATAGCATAAATGTATTAAATTCGCCAAATGCCTTTAACATTGGTAAAAATGATAAAGAAACCATAAAATTAAATGCAAAGTTAGACATCATTGCTATACTCATCATAACCCCCCTTATTCTTAAAGGAGAAACTTCAGTTGATATAACAAACATAATTGGCCCTAGTGAAAATGCAAAGAACATTATGTATAAAATTGTTGAAATTAATGCAAAATATTTTGAATATTCGCCTAAAAATTCGATATTGCTAAATGAAAGCGCAAGCAAAATTAAGCATAAGCCAACGCCTGTTAAACCAACATATAATAATGGCTTTCTGCCAACTCTATCTGTAAGATAAATTGCAACAAATGTCATTAAAAAGTTTACAATGCCAATGCCTGTTGTTGCATAAATTGCGCCCAAGTTATCGCTAAACCCTGCTTGTTTTAAAATTGTGGGGGCATAATAAATTATTGTGTTTATGCCTGACCATTGCTGAATAAACATGCACCCTACACAAATAATTAAAGGCAATAACATCCATTTTTCAAATTTGAATTTTTCTTTTTTGTTTTCTTTATAAACCAAAGATTTAATTTCTTCCACTTCTTTTTTAGAATCAATTTCAGGCTGCAGGCGTTTTAAAACGTTTTCTGCTTCATCGAACCTGCCTTTTAAAACATACCACCTTGGGGTGTCCGGCATGAAATAAATTCCAAGAGCAAGAACAACCGCAGGAACAACACCAATAAATAACATTAATCTCCAGCTTTCAAAAAATTGGGCTGATAGTGCATTTGTAAGGTATGAAAACAAAATGCCCATAGTAATTGCCAATTGAAATAGTGAAACAAGCGCACCTCTTATTTTTTCAGGTGAAATTTCAGATAAATATAAAGGGGCGCAAAAATTAATTATACCTATTGCAAACCCGACAATAAACCTTGAAATCATTAATGTTTGAATATTTGGAGCAATTGCACATAAAATTGAACCTATAAAAAATATTAAAGCGGTTACAAAAATAACTTTTTTTCTTCCAAAAATATCTGCAAATCTGCCATTTAAAACAGCGCCCAATGCAGCCCCTATTAAAACGGTTGAAACAAGAAGCCCCTGCATAAATTCACTTAGTTCCCATTCACCATTTATATATAATAGAGCACCTGAAATAACCCCTGTATCAAAGCCTGAAAGTAAGCCGCCAAGTGCTACAAAAAATGCAACCAAATATAACATTTTCATATTTAATTTCCTTAAAAATACTAATTCAACACCATATTCTTATTTTAAGGCTCTATTTAAAAAAACTCAATAGTAAAAAAGTTCTATATTATGAGGCAGACTTCCAAACTAAATGCGGTTCAAAACCTATCCAGCGGGTATAATCCGTATATTCAACTTCTTCAAAACCAAGTGAAGATAATTCTCTGTCAAATTTTATGGCGTCTTGGTCGAATGCGCCTATAATCAAAAGGGAATCATCATCCATTTTGCTTTTTAATTTTTCAAGAATTTTTGCTTTATCTTCACTTTTTAAATACGGCCAAAAATTTCTTGCCATAATAACTTTCGGGCCTTTTTTAACCTTATCAAGCCCATCTATTATATCTTCCGTTTTAAAATTCACACAATTTTTTGTTTTATTGTTTGGTTCAATCGTGTCTGAAGTCAGCATATTAAAATATTTATCCCATTTGTTTCTTGTAGCCCTTCTCATGGAATCAAACTCGGTGTTTGTTAATGTGTAGCGTGCCTTTTTTGCTTCTTTAATTATTTCATCGTCATAATCTGAAGCCATAATGGGAAAAAATTTATTGGGGTTTAAGCATTCATTTTTTATTGATGCTGTTAGCGAATATGGTTCTGAACCGTCAGAACATGCAAAAGAATATACATCAACTTTTTTTGAATCTCTAAAATAGCTTTCTAAAAAGTTTGCTAAATCAATCCAGTTAATATCTTGCCTGAACATAACGGTTGTGTTTCTGTGAATAATGCTGCCGCTTTCATCTCTTACCGTTCTGTTGTTTGAGGTGAATGCGGGGCTCATTTGAAAATATTTTATCGGGGAAATATTCATAACAAAATTATGAAAACAAAAGGCAAAATAAAATTGCTTATTGTAAAATTAAAAAATGGAAGATATCAGAAAAAAATTGTTTGAACTAAGCGATGAAAAATATAAAAAATTTTCATTGTCCTTGCTGCCTGAAACCAACAATTTAATTGGCGTTCGCTTGCCTGTTTTAAGAAAACTTGCAAAAGAAATTGTTCATTTGGATTATGAAAAATTTTTAAATTCCAAATCGGAATTTTTTGAAGAAACAATGCTAAAGGGCATGGTGATTGGGGCATTGGGCAAAAATGCAACTGTTGAACTTGTTGAAGCCCACCTAAAAGAAATTACAAATTGGTCTTTGTGTGATTCTTTTGTTTCAAGTTTAAAATTTATAAATAAAAATAAGTCCTTTTATTTTTCATTCATTCAAAAATATTTTTCTTCAAAAAAAGAATTTGAAATAAGATTTTTGCTTGTTGTTTTATTAAATTATTTTGTTTGTGAAGAATATATAGATGAAATTTTTAATATTTTAGAAAAAGTTTATCTGAAAGATTACTATGCCAAAATGGCTGCTGCTTGGCTTATTTCAATTTGTTATGTTAAATTTGGAGAAAAAACTCTTGAATTTTTAATAAACACAAAAATTGATTTTGAAACCTTTAATATGGCAATACAAAAAATAATTGAATCAAAAAGAGTTTCAAAAGATGAAAAAATAGCCTTAAAAAAACTTAAAAAAACCCAAATTAAATGCTAAAACATCACTTTACAAAAAATATGTTCTTGTTAAAATGAAAGAATAAAATACTAAAATGTTTAAAATGTCCTTAAAGGGGCATTTTTAATTGCTAAGAAAATAACTAACAAAGGAGAAACCCAAATGGGCATAAAAGGTAAAAACGACAGAATGGTTGTTCTTGCTTGCGAAGATTGTAAAGAAAGAAACTATACAACAACAAAAAACAAGAAAACATTAAAAGAAAGAATGGAACTTAAAAAATATTGTCCAAGATGCAACAGCCACACTGTTCACAAGGAAACAAAATAGTTTTATTGCCTTTTTAGTTTGGGGAAACCAAATTAAAAAGGCAAGTATATGCGTCCTTAGTTCAGTTGGTAGAACGTCGGTCTCCAAAACCGGATGTCGAGGGTTCGAGTCCTTCAGGGCGCGAATTTAAAACAAAGGAAACGTTTAATGGCAAATAAAGAAAAAACAAAAGCAAATTCAACTTCATTTAAAGATGACCTAATCACATATTTTAAAGGTGTTAAAGCCGAATGGGGAAAGGTTACTTGGCCTGAAAAAAACCAAATTATTGTAGAAACGGGCATTGTTGTTTTTGTTGTTGCATTTTTCACCATTGTTGTTTACTTAATGGATATTATTTTCAAAGGTCTTTTGGGATTAATAGCCAAATAGAGTTGTAAGAAAAAGGTAGATTATGACTGAAAAAGAAAATAACCAACAAGAAAATGAAATTATGGAAGAAGCGATTCAGCCTGAAATTAAGGAAGAAAAATCCGAATTGAAGGAAAAAGCACCTAAAAAAAGATGGTATGTAGTTCACACATACTCAGGCCATGAAAACAAAGTTAAAGTAAATCTTGAAAAACGTATTGAATATATGAATATGGGTGAAAAAATCTTCAGGGTTGAAGTTCCGCAAAAAACAATCACCCAAGTTAAGGGCGGCAAAAAATCCGAAAAAGAAGAAAAAATCTTCCCCGGATATGTTCTTGTTGAAATGATTATGGATGATGATTCTTGGTATGTTGTAAGGCATACAGCAGGCGTTACAAAATTTGTAGGTTCATCTAAAAAACCGATTCCTGCTAAAGACTCAGAAATTAAGAAAATTATCCACAGAGGTCAAAGCCAAGTTCAAAAAATTGAACTTGATGTTAAAGTTGGCGATAAGGTCAGAATTATTTCAGGGCCTTTTGCAGAATTTATCGGCGATATTTCAGAAGTTTATCCTGATAAATCAAAATTAAGAGCTATGGTTTCAATCTTCGGCCGTGAAACCCCCGTTGAATTGGAATACAAGCAAATCCAAAAAGTGTAGCGGATTTTGCGTAGCATGAAGCAAACGATAGTTTGCGAAATGCGCCAAAGTGAGCGAACGGCGAAGCGATTGAAACCTGAAAGGTTTCAAAAGCGAAGTTCAAGAGAAGCGAACCGCTAGCAAAATCCAAGAGGCGAAATTCCGTAGGGTGTAGCGAAGCGAAACCCGCCAAGGCGAATGACGGATGAAGCGAAAAAATTTCTTGAGTAAGAAATTTTGAAGCAAAATTCAAGGAATGAGCCGCTAGGAATTTCAAGAGAGCGAAATTCCGTAAGGTGTAGCGAAGCGAAACCGAAAAAGGCAAAATTGCGCTAAACACTAAAAACATTGTTAACCGTGGAAGGGCTAAATCATTTGTCATTTGATTTAATAATTGCCCGCTTGACCACAAGAAAAGGAGAAAATAATGGCACCAACAAACAAAAAAGTTACAGGGAAAATTAAGCTTCAAATTGAAGCAGGAAAGGCAAATCCTTCACCTCCCGTTGGCCCTGCGTTAGGTCAAAAAGGTGTAAACATCATGGACTTTTGCAAACAGTTTAACGATAGAACTGCTTCAATGGCAGGCTATGTTATTCCTGTTGTAATTGACGTATATGAAGACAGAAGCTTTACATTTGTTACTAAATCACCCCCGGCTGCTGTTTTAATTAAAAAAGCAATTAATTTATCAAAAGGTTCTGCTCAACCGAATAAAACTAAAGTAGGTCAAATTACAAAAGCACAACTTGAAGAAATTGCTAAAACTAAAATGGAAGACCTTAATGCTACAAGCTTGGAAGCTGCAGTTAAAATGATTGCAGGCAGCGCAAGAGCTATGGGCGTTACTGTTGTAGATTAATCGACGGGAGGCAATTTGTTGCCGTTAATACCGCAAGAAATGGAGATAAAATGTCAAAATTAACCAAAAAACAAAAGAAAATACAAGAATTAATGGAAGGTTTTAATCAACCTGCAACAGCTGTGGACGCTATTGAAATGCTTCAAAAAGTGGCTTCTGAAACTTCTAAATTTGATGAAACAGTTGAATGCCACATGAGATTAGGCATTGAAGTTAAACACGCTGACCAACAAGTTAGAAGCACAACGGTTCTTCCTGCAGGTTTGGGTAAAACTGTCAGAGTTTGCGTTATTGCAAAAGCAGATAAGGCAGCTCTTGCAAAAGAAGCAGGCGCTGATGAAGCAGGTGCGGAAGATGTTATCGAAAAAATTCAAAACGGCTGGTTTGAATTTGATACATTAATTGCAACACCTGATATGATGGCTCCTTTAGGAAAATTGGGCCGTGTTTTGGGGCCAAAAGGTTTAATGCCAAACCCAAAAACAGGCACGGTTACACCTGATGTAGTTAAAGCAGTTAAAGATGCTAAAGCAGGTAAAGTTGAATTCAGAGCCGACAAACAAGGCATGATTCACGTTCCTTTGGGAAAAATCAAATTTTCAAAAGAAGATTTAATGAAAAACTATTCAACTTTAGCAGATGCCGTTATTAAAGCAAAACCGGCTTCAGCTAAAGGTACATACATTAAATCGGCTTATCTTTCAACAACAATGGGCCCAGGCATTAAATTAGATCCTAAAAACATTGCTGTTGAAATTAAAGACTACATTGAATAATAGGTAAAACTTTTCTGATAATGTTTGGAAAAATAGAAAATTCAATAAGAAAAAGTACGGAGTATAAAAAATTTCGCTCCGTACTTTCTATTATTTTTGAATGGTTCTATACAAAATTTTTCTTCGGTGTTTTAAGCCGTTTTGAAAGAAAGTTTGTTAAATTTCTTTTTGTCGGTTTTATGAACACCGTTTTTTCTTATATTATTTATGCAATTTGCGTTACAATTTTATCTCGCCCAACTTTATCTTTGGCGGTTTCATATGTTATCGGTATATTATTTAACTTTCAAACAACGGGAAGAATTGTATTTAAAAATAGCGACAATAAATTAATTGTTAAATTTTTCTTATGCTATATAACAACATTTTTTATAAACAGATATTTACTGGATACTTTAGTTGTTGATTTTCACGTTGATAAATATTTATCCCAAGCAATTCTTGTGTTCCCCATTGCCATGCTCTCCTTTTTACTGCTTAAAAATTTTGTTTTTAAAGAAAATAAAAACTAAAACTATTTTAAAATTTTTTCATTTCAAACTTGCTCAACCTTTACAACGTATAGTGTTTGTGTGAGAATATTTTATAATCAGTGTTACATTTAGTTAAATAAGGAAAATAAAAATGCCAAGACAAACTCCACTTGAAAAAATAAGAAACATTGGTATTGCTGCTCACATTGACGCAGGTAAAACAACAACAACCGAACGTATCTTATTTTATACAGGTAAAACTCATAAAATCGGCGAAGTTCATGATGGCGCTGCTGTTACCGACTTTATGGAACAAGAAAGAGAACGTGGTATTACAATTCAATCAGCTGCTGTTACAGCTAGTTGGAAAGGCCACCAAATCAACATTATTGACACCCCCGGCCACGTTGACTTTACAATCGAAGTTGAACGTTCACTCCGTGTATTAGATGGCGTTGTTGCAGTATTTTGCGCAGTTGGCGGTGTTCAATCACAATCTGAAACAGTTTGGAGACAAGCTAACAGATATGAAGTTCCAAGAATGGTTTTTGTTAACAAAATGGACAGAACCGGTGCAAATTTCTACCGTGTAGTTGATCAAATTAAAAACAGATTAGGTGCAAATGCTCACCCAATCAGGCTTCCAATTGGCGCTGAAGATAAATTCACAGGCCTTATCGATTTATTCACAATGAAGGCTGAAATTTATACAAACGATTTAGGCACAGACATTAAAGAAGAAGAAATTCCTGCAGATATGCTTGACAAAGCTAAAGAATACAGAGAAGCTTTAGTTGAAGCAATTGCAGAAACAGACGACGCTTTAATGGAAAAATTCTTTGAAGACCCTGAATCAATTACAGTTGATGAATTAAAAGCAGGCTTAAGAAAAGCAGTTTGTGAAAACAAAATTGTTCCTGTTACTTGCGGTACAGCATTTAAAAACAAAGGCGTTCAATTATTGTTAGATTCAATTGTTGAATTAATGCCTTCTCCTGTTGATGTTAAAGCTATCGAAGGTGAACTTGAAGACGGCACAAAAACAGAAAGACATTCATCAGACGATGAACCTTTCTCAGCTTTGGCTTTCAAAGTTATGACAGACCCTTATGTTGGCCGTTTAACATTCTTAAGAGTTTATTCAGGCAAAATCACATCAGGTTCATACGTTTTAAATGCTACAAACGGCAAAAAAGAACGTATTTCAAGATTGGTTCGTATGTATGCCGATCAAAGACTTGAAGAAAACGAAGTATACGCAGGCGACATCTGCGCAGCAGTTGGTTTAAAAGATACAACAACAGGTGACACTTTATGTGATGAAAAAGCTCCTATTATCTTAGAAAAAATGAGCTTCCCAGAACCTGTTATCTCTGTTGCTATTGAACCTAAAACAAAAGCAGACCAAGACAAAATGGCAATTGCTCTTCAAAAACTTGCTGAAGAAGATCCGTCATTTAGAGTTAAAACTGATAATGAAACAGGGCAAACAATTATCTCAGGTATGGGCGAATTGCACTTGGATATTATCGTTGACCGTTTGATGAGAGAATTTAAAGTTGATGCTAACGTTGGTAAACCTCAAGTTGCATACAGAGAAACAATTAGAGGCAACGCAGATCAAGATTCTAAATTCATCCGTCAATCAGGTGGTAAAGGTCAATATGGCCATGTTAAAGTTAGAATTTCACCGGCTGAAGAAAACGCAGGTTTTGTATTTGAAAACAAAATCGTTGGTGGTGCTATTCCTAAAGAATATATTGAACCTGCAAGAAAAGGTATGGAAGAAGCACTTGAAGGCGGTATCTTAGCCGGCTATCCTATGATAGACGTTAAAGTTGAACTTTATGATGGTTCATACCACGAAGTTGACTCATCTGAAATGGCATTTAAAATTGCCGGTTCTATGGCTATTAAAGAAGGCTGCAAAAAAGCAAGACCTTGCATCTTAGAACCTATGATGAAAGTTGAAATTGAAGTTCCTGAAGAAAACACAGGCGATATCATCGGTGATATTTCATCAAGAAGAGGCCGTGTTGAAGGTATGGAAATTATTGAAGGAACAGGAATTCAAAAAATCAGAGCTATTGTTCCTTTGGCTGAAATGTTCGGTTATGCAACGGATATCCGTTCAAAAACACAAGGCCGTGGCACCTTCTCAATGGAATTTTCTAAATATGAACAAGTTCCGACAAACATTGAAACTGAAATTATTTCAAAATCAGGCGCAGCTGTTTAGTTGAACTTATTTAAAAAATTAAATCGACTCCATAAATTCCATGGGGTCGATTTTTTAGTTAAAAAAACCCTTTGCAAGTTGCAAAGGGATATAAAATGAAAAAATAGTGAATGCAAATATTTGCATTCAATGAGAAACTTTTCTGCAAATATCTATGTTTAATTAATATTCCTAATAACTGCCTTAATTGCTACTTTTGCGCCTGATACATTGCTCTTTGTGCAACTACACCATAAGGAACAACTCTATCTTCGGTTATAAGAAGTACAAAAATATCGGATACTCTGTTTGATGACAAAGATGGTATTTTGTAAATCTCATATTCGCTATTTACTAAATAATCATCTCCGGCATTACCGTCCAGATATACTTTATTTACACTTGATGGAGTTGGCTTTTTGTCTCCATTGACATCAACCATAACCATGCAAGGTGGTTGCGTCGTTCCGTTTGGGTTGCTTGCAAGTCCATAGCTTCCACATCCTCCGCAAGCCATTCTTTGATTTTCACTCGAATTTCCGGTTGGAAAACAAGCGAATACTTTGTTGTTCTCATGTAGTGTTAAATATTTTTTTAAAGGCACAGCATCGTCATCAAATTCAAAACGCATGCCATCTGTGGTATAAAAAGCCGAGTTTCTTGCCTGTGTGCGCACTGTTCCGTCTTCTGAAATAAATTTAGCTCTCCATGGCAGTGTGTGAGTTGTTTTCATTATTGACATATGCCTTTGAAGATAATTAAAAGTGTCTTTGTTATCATAGGGGCT
>ULUL01059265.1_pt1 | contig 91842 bp, 85 predicted proteins | sample 1958481 | NCBI WGS metagenome assembly ULUL01 (sample SAMEA4835759, study PRJEB28245) | human gut metagenome | biome: gut microbiome; material: fecal sample | place: Denmark | collected 2008 | reverse complement strand
TAATGAACATTATGGGGCATTTTTTATGGTTTAAAAATAAGGCCAAAAAGGTTTCATTAAATGAATTTTCATTTACAAACGATATTGACCCCGCCATTTTAAGCAGAATTGAAACAGGGAAACAAAACATAAAATTAAACATTTTAGAAAAAATTTCTAAAGGCTTTAATAAAACCCCTGCCGAATTTTTAACCGAATTTGAAAATTTTAAAGAAAATTAAAAAAGGCGCAAAGTTAATTTTGCGCCTTTTATTTTTTTGAATTTATCTTACCCTTCAGCAACAACGGTTGCAATTAAATCGCCATAGCTGTTAAAACTGCCATCTGTTTTTTCAACAATGTAGTTGTAGCCAACTTTACCTTCAATTGCTTTTTTTGCTTTTTCAAGGGCAATTTCATAATCATCTGTTTCAATAATTAAAGTTCTTGATAATTCTGAATGATTTTTTTCGGTGTAAACTTGATACATAGTTTCCTCCTTATTTTAAATTTTTAATAATTTCATCTCTAAATTCTGTTGTTGTGGCACATCCGCCTAAATCTTGAGTTAAAACCCTGCCTTCTTTAATTGTTTTAAATAAAGCTTTTTCAATGTTTTCTGCTTTTTCAAATTCATTTATATGTTTTAACATTTGAATTGCACAAAGTAAAAGGGCAGATGGGTTTGCAAGGTTTTTGCCTTTAATATCAGGCGCAGACCCGTGGACTGGTTCAAAAACGGCACAATCAAGCCCAATATTTGCACCTTGGGCAACTCCAAGGCCGCCAATTAAGCCTGCCGTTAAATCTGAAACAATATCGCCATATAAATTAGGCATAACAAGAACATCAAACTTTGAAGGGTTTTGAACCAATTGCATACAAAGAGCATCCACTAAAATTTCTTTATATTCAATTTCAGGATATTTTTTTGCAACTTCTCTTGCGCATTCTAAAAAAAGCCCGTCTGTTAATTTGCAAATGTTTGCTTTAGAAACTGCCCAAACAGTTTTTCTATTATATTTTTTAGCATATTCAAAAGCATATTCCACAATTCTTGTTGAAGCTTTTCTTGTAATGATTTTAATTGAATGCATTTCATTATCATTGATTTTTTCTTCAACGCCTGCGTAAACATCTTCCGTATTTTCCCTTACAACAACAAGGTCAACATTATTAAAGGGGGTTTTAATTCCTTCAATGTTTTTGCAAGGGCGAATATTTGCATATAGGTCAAGTTCTTTTCTTAAACGAACATTAACAGACCTGAAGCCTTTTCCTATTGGTGTTGTAACAGGGGCTTTAAGAGCAACTTTGTTTTTTTTGATGCTCTCAATTACTCTATTTGGCAAAGGATCGCCTTCTTTTTCAATAACATCTTCCCCTGCGGTTTGAATTTCCCAATTAATTTGAACGCCTGCGGCATCTAAAATTTTAACAACGGCATCTGAAATCTCAGGCCCTATGCCATCACCATTTATTAAGGTTATATTGTGCATTTCATCTCCTTAAACAAAACTAAAATCGCCGTTTTTCTTAATGTGTTCAATTAAACCGCCATCGTTTAAGAGTTTAATCATAACATCAGGAAGGGGCATAATTTCAATTTCAATGTTTTTGGTTACATCTTTTAAAACCCCTTTTTGAACATCAAGCTCAAGCTCATCGCCTGCGTCAATTTTATCTGTATCGCATTCAATTAAAAGAAGGCCTATATTAATTGCGTTTCTATAAAAAATTCTTGCAAAGCTTTTTGCAATAACTACGCCAACGCCTGCAATTTTAATAATTTGGGGAGCATGCTCTCTGGATGAACCAAGCCCAAAGTTGCTTCCTGCAACAACAAAATCGCCTTTTTTCATAGATGATGCAAAATTTGGGTCTGCATCTTCTAAAACATGTTTTGAAAATTCTTCTAAGTTGCTTCTTAAGTGAAACAATCTTCCTGGGGCAATGTGGTCTGTTGAAATGCCATCACCAAATTTAAACGCTTTACCTTTTTTAATTTCCATAAATTTTCTTCCTCAAAAACTTTATTTATTTCTTTTGTTTAAATTATAATATAAACCATGGCAAATGAAAAACTAAAAGTCGGAGTATTGGGATTAGGTTTAATTGGCGGCTCAATTTTAAAGGCGCTTCATTCAACAGGTAAATATTTTCTATATGCCATTTCAAAATCATCTTATAAAAAAGCTGAAAATTTTGCAGATGTTGCTTCCTGTGATATAAACCTTTTAGCTGAATGCAACGTTGTTTTTGTTTGCTCTAAAATGAATGAAACAAACGAAAAATTATATGAATTAAACAGCATTTTAAAAAAAGAAACAATTGTGGCTGATGTTTGTTCCATTAAAAACTTTTTGCCAAACAACCTGAACTACAATTTTATTTCATCTCACCCAATGGCAGGAACAGAATTTACAGGCTTTGAAAATTCTTTTAAGGAACTATTTTATAATGCAAAATGGATTATAGAAAAAAATAACCCTATTTTAGAAGAATTAATTTTAGATATGAAAGCAAAACCAATTTTATTAGAAAGAAAAAAACAAGATGAAATAACAGCTAAAATTTCACATCTTCCAATGTTAATTGCTTTTGCACTTTTTGATTCAACAGAAAATGAAGATAGAATCATAGCATCATCAGGTTTCAGGGATATGACAAGGCTTGCTCTTACAAACCCTGATATGGCCTTTGATATGCTTCATTTTAACAAAGAAAACATTTTGGCTGCTTATGAAAAGCTTCTTTTAAAATTTGAAGAATTAAAAAACTTAGATGAAGAAAATTTTAAAAACAAAGTTCAACAAATTGCCGAAAAAAGGCAAAAAATGTATGATGAAAATGGGAAAAATATACTTTGATACATAGAAAATTTAGAGCATATAAAAGATTATTTAAACAAAAGGGGCTATTATCAGTTTCCCTTTTAGATGAATACATTGTAAAACAACTTTTCGAAGTTTTTGTTTTGGGTGTTATAATTTTCACCTCAATCATTTTTGCATCTGAAACTTTCACCCAGTTAATTAAACAAATAACCTTATATGGCATTCCCTTTAACATTGCCATAATGATGATTATTTTAAACTTGCCCCAAGTTTTTGTTATGACAATTCCAATTTCAACCCTTTTTGCAACCGTTATGACAATAAACAAATTAAGCTTAAATTCTGAAATAACGGTTTTAAGAGCTTGCGGCATAGGAATAAGCAGAATTGCAAAGCCTGTTTTTGTTTTTGCAATTGTAATGACAATTATAAGCTTTATGATAAATGAATTTGTTGTGCCTGCAATGAGCGTGCAATCAAGGCATTTGGCAATTTATTCGCTTCAGCAAAAGCACGTTCCTGAAGGAAGAAAAAATTTCACCTTAAATGAAACAAATTCTGATGGCGACTTAAAAAGGCTTTTTTACGTTCAAAGCTGCGAAGATAAAATTTTAAACAATATAACAGTTTTAGATTTATCTAAAAAAGACACAATTCAATTAATTCAGGCAAAATTTGGTAAAACAAGTGATGAAGGCTGGGTTTTTGACGGTGGCGTTATTTATACATTATCAACCACAGGCAAAATTTTTAACACAACATTATTTGAAAATTCCGTTATTAATTTTGGGCTTGATGATATGGGCGATTTTGTTAAAGAAGAAGCAAGCCAGTTTAATTTCTTTAAATTAATGAAATATATTAAAGATAACGCTAAAAACCCCGATTTTATTGAAAAATTAAAAATTCAATATAAAGTTCAACTTTATGATAAATTGGCGCTTCCTGCTACAACCTTTGCGCTTGCACTTGTGGGCATTCCTTTGGCTATAACCCCGCCAAGAGTTCGCTATAACAGGGGCTTTTTATTCTCTGTTATGATAATTTTTGTTTATTATCTTGTTCGTGCCTTTTCAATAAATTTAGGCGAAGCAGGCAAAATTACGCCATTTTTGGCCGCTTGGCTTCCTGTAATTTCAATCAGCATCATCGGCGCTATTTTATACTACAGAAAAGCTTATAAGATTACATAGAAGTACATGCAATAGAGGATAATAAAAAGCCGCAGATTACTTTAATAAAAAAATTCAACTTGACTGGAAAAACGACAAAGAAAGCAAAAATGCACAAGCAGCAAATTAAAATTAATTTAAATTTATGCCTTATTAATTTCCAAGGCTCTTTGGGTTGTTTTTAACACTTCAAGATAACATTTTAATTCTTCGTCATCTTTTGCAGAATTTAAAATCTGCAATGCCTTTGCCATTATTGGGTTTTCGTTTATTTTTACATTTTCCAATTCAAGCCCTGTTTCTTCAAGGGTTGTGCCCAGCGCTTTTAACAATTTATTTAATGTTGCATATGTTGGAAAATATTTGCCGTTTTCAATTCTGCATAAATGTTTATCGTCAATATTGGCTTTTTCCGCTAAAGCCTGCTGAGTTAAACCCTTTGCCTTTCTTAATTCTTTTAATTTTATTCCAAAAGTGTTGTCTGTTTTATTTTGTTTCTTGCCGTTCATAACACCTCGCCTACATTTTTATTTTGCAAAATTTTTCAGCACAAATACACGACAAGTACGACAATATTTTAAAATTGTTTTATTGTTGTAAACAACACTTTATGCTATTCTTAAATGGTAGGGAAATCTTTTTGCATGAAAAGTTTTATAGGAATAATATCGTTATTTTTGTTTGTTTTTGGTGCAATTCAATTAGTGGGAATTGCGTCACCTTTTGAATATAGAACTTGTAATTTAGGATGGAAACATGTTTACCACAAACACAACGAAGCAAGCTATCAGCAAATATGGTGCAGCAACAACAATGGAATTATGGAATATAAAAATAGAGATTTTACAAAGGTTGATTGCCTTACAAAAAACAATGCCGTTGAATTTGATTTTTCAAATAAATGGGCAGAGAGCATTGGGCAAGCCCTGCACTATCAAAAAATGACAGGCAAAAAAGGCAAAGTTGTTTTAATTCTTGAAAACCCAAAAAAAGAAATGATTTATTTTAAAAGAGTTGAAGCTTTAGCAAAAATTTATGATTTCGATGCAGAATATATAACTCCAAAAATTCTTAATTTAGATAAAAACAATAAATGCAAAAACCCAAATTGCAAATGCCACAAAGAAAGGGTAATAAAACTGCACGATTGGCGGGCTTTTATTCACTCACTTTTGCTATGAAAAAGAATTTTTGTTTTATATCTACATTCATTTCTTCCGGCAATTCTTCACAAAAATTGCCAATTCTTGAAGTGTTTACAATAAAAGTTTTGTTTTTTGAAACAATTTTTATTTGGTAAATATCAACATGTTTAACAACAAAGCCTTTTTCAACTTCAATAGAATCAATTGAATCAAAAGGAAGAATTTCAAATTTGTTTTCATCTTCATATAAAATTATTTGGTTAGCTTCGCTGTTTATAGCAATTGCTGCATATTTATTTTTGGCAAGATTAAATAGCGTTATTAAAAGATACAACCAAAAAGAAGCCAAAATAAGCCAAACAGCAAAATAGAAAAAATCGTTTGCAGTTTTCCAAATTAAAATGGTTGGAAACATATATCTTGAAATAAAAAGAAAACATGTGAATAACAAAAAAACCGTGGTAATGTGCACTTTATCCAAAAATGATAAGCTATATTTTTCCATAAAATCTTATTTCCCAATATTTTTTATTCTATAACATTTTTTAAAAAAATATAATTATTAACCGGGAGAAATTTAAAGATAAATTGCAAACTTTTTGGCTTATGAATTTCGTTCACGCCCTAAAACTTAGGGGTTAAAAAAGCAACAAAAAATTTGTCGAAGACGGGAACTTTGCAACGTTAGTTGCAAACGGCAGACTTGCCAATTTCGTTCAAGTCCCGAAACATTCAGATTAAAAAAGCAATAAAAAATTTGTCGAAGACGGGACTTGAACCCGTACAGATTTCTCCACACGCCCCTCAAACGTGCGCGTCTACCATTCCGCCACTCCGACAAATTTAACTATTTTATTTAATTTTTATTGTTCAATTGTTCGAAAAATACTGCGAACACAAAAAATCTTATTTAATATTAATATGGATAAAATCCCCTGTCAAATGCCATTAATCTTTGTATTTTTTGAAAATTAATGAAGCATTGTGGCCGCCAAATCCAAACGAATTAGATAGGGCGCAATCAACATCCATTTTAATTGCTTTATTTGGAACGTAGTTCAAATTGGCAACATGTTCATCTTGATGTTCTAAGTTGATTGTAGGCGGAATTATACCTTCATTTATAACTTTAACGCAAACAATTGATTCAGCAGCCCCGGTTGCGCCAAGCATATGCCCGTGCATAGATTTTGTTGATGAAACTTTTAAATCTTTGTTTGTAGTAAGGTCGCCAAAAACTTGCGCAATTGCTTTTGATTCAGCTATATCGCCAAGGCCTGTTGATGTACCGTGAGAATTAATATATTGAACATCACTTGGTTTTAAGCCTGCATCTTTAACTGCAAATTCCATTGCTTTTGCAGCGCCTTGGCCTGTAGGATCAGGTGCAACAATGTCGTAAGCATCGCCTGTTTGGCCATAGCCCACAATTTCAGCGTAAATTTTAGCGCCACGTTTTTTAGCATGTTCTAATTCTTCAACAATAACAATAGCAGCGCCTTCTGCCATAACAAAACCGTCACGGTCAACGTCATACGGGCGAGATGCCTTTGTCGGTTCATCATTTCTTTTTGATAAGGTTCTTGCAGATGTGAATGCACCGATACCAAGTCTTGTGATAACTGCTTCTGCACCGCCTGCGATAATAACATCGGCTTCACCGTATTGAATTGTTCTAAGCGAATCGCCAATACAATGAGCTGAAGTTGCACAAGCTGTTACAATCGCTTTATTAACGCCTTTTGCGCCATATTTCATTGAAATTCTGCCTGCGCCCATATCGGCAATAATCATAGGAACAGTAAAAGGTGAACATTTTGAAGGGCCTCTGTCTATAATTACAAGGTGTTGTTTTTCAAAAGTGCCAAAACCGCCTGCAGCAGAACCGACAATAACACCAAATCTGTATGGGTCAAGTTTTTCAACATCAAGCTTGGAATCGTTCATTGCTTCTTCAGCAGCCATCATTGCAAACTGAGTGTAGCGATCCATTCTTCTTGCTTCTTTGGGGTCAAGGTCTGAAATTTCTTCTTCAAATTTTTTAATTTCCCCTGCAACGTGAACCGAATGTCCTTCCGGAGAAATATTTTCAATTGTTGAAATTCCCGATTTTCCTTCAATCAAGCTGTTCCAAAACTTGTCAACACCCATTCCGAAGGGTGAAATTATACCAATACCTGTAATTACTGCTCTTCTTTTATTCATTCTCTATTCCTTAAAATGCATTTAATTTGCAAAAAGTTTTAACAAAAATGATTGAAGCAGACATATCGCTTCAATCAACGCAAGCTGCATTTAATTGCAGCGTTGCGTTAACTTTCCGCATATAAAACTATTTAATAGTTAAAACTATGAAAGGTGTGCATCAATATATGTAACTGCGTCTTGAACAGTTGCAATTTTTTCAGCTTCTTCATCAGGAATTTCACAACCAAATTCTTCTTCAAAAGCCATAACTAATTCAACTGTATCTAAAGAATCAGCGCCAAGGTCAGCTGTGAAGCTTGCTTCAGGTGTAACGAGTGCTTCATCAACACTTAACTGATCAACAACAACTTTTTTAACTCTTTCTAATGTGCTCATTTTTACCTCATTAAAATTATAAATAATACTAACAGTATCGATTATATAAAGGAAAAAGATATTTTGCAAATGTTAAGAAGCTAAATTAATAAATGTTTACCAAATAAAAGCCATATTTATAATGCAGCCCTTTTGAGAAATAAAAAAAGAGGCATTGTTCCATGCCTCTTTTTAAAATATACATAATTAAATTATAAATTTTCTTGAATTGAAAGGTCTTGATTTAACCTTATGTATAATTCATCGCCTTTGTTTGCTTTATACGTTGAGCCTTTTGTAAAAAGCCCCGTGAAAAAGCCTGCAACAGCACCAACAGGAAGCCCGATTGCATAAGCTGTTCCAACTTCATCTGCAGGAAAGCCGATAGCAGAACCTACACCTGCACCAACTACCAAGCCGCCTACCGTATAAGCTGCAAGTTTGCCTTTGGAAGATGCCGTCAAATAGCCTTCATGCTTATTATAAACGGTTGCATTCATATCGGAACTAACACCGTTTGGCATTTCTAACCTGTTGAATAAAAATTTAACTGCGCCCGATTTATTCATTCTTTTTGGCTGAACAAGGTTTTCAATTGTTGCATGGAACTTTGCACCCTGTGGAATAACAAGCGTGCCTTCATCCGTTACAACATCTTTTGCAACCGTGAATTCAACATTGTCGCCAATATTTGCGTTTTTAGCTTTAAATTTTTCAACAAAAGAAACTTTTAAAATGTTTCCTTCTGCAACAATTTTTCTTAAATTTGTAATAGTAACAGTGTTTGCTTCTGCATTTTTGTGAATTGATAAATGTTCAACAGATAAAGATTTTTCAACTTCATTTGCATTATAATCTTCTTTTACATTTGAAATTGCATTTTTCAATTTTGCAAGCAAAACTGCCGTTTCTGCTCTTGTAATGTCCCTATCGGGTTCAAACTTTTGTCTGTCAGGGTAGTTTACAAATAAATTATATTTAACGGTTTTTGCATAAGCTAATTTTGCCCAATCGGGAATTTTATCCGTATCTACAAATTCATCTAAAATAGATAAATCATAAATTGTATCTTTTGTAATGTGGCTCACGGCAGATGTAACTTCTGCTTTATTAACATCATTTTTAGGTTTAAATGTGCCGTCCGGATATCCGTAAACAAGCCCTATTTGTTCAGAGCGCATAATATCGTCATAATGTTCCGTTGTAGTATCAACATCTTCAAACGGGTTTTCAATGTAAATTTCAAGGCCGCTTTGGTTTAAAACCTTAATTAACATTGAGGTAAAATCTGCCCTTTCAACAGACCCTAACGGGTTAAAATTGCCGTTTGCATCAAGGCTCATAATTCCTTCATCAACCATTTGGTTAATTTCAGCACTTGCCCAAAAATCTGCCGCAACATCTGAAATTTGCGCAGCAAAAGCCTTTGGGGTGAAAATAAGCGCTAAAAACAAAAATAGTTTAGAAAACAAACTAAAAACTTTTTTCATTGTCTATCCCCTATAAATTATAATTCTTCTTCCAACAAGTTCATCATACAATAAACTTTTGGGGCATGACAAGAAATGCAATAAAAAACAAGCCTTTTATTAAGAAATCGAAACCATTTTTATAAATTAAGCCACTGTTTTATTCTTTCCGAAACGTATGTAAAGCTTTCTTTTGTTCCGATATCGCCTTTATTTTCCCCATAAATTATAACGGGAACCATTTCTCTTGTATGGTCTGACCCTTTATATGTAGGGTCGCAGCCATGGTCTGCAGTTATAATTAAAAGGTCATCTTCATTCATATTTTGAATAAATTTTGGAAGATAAGAATCAACTTCTTCAATTGCTTTTTTATAGCCTGAATAATCACGCCTGTGGCCATATAGCATATCTGTATCAACCAAATTTGTAAAAATTAAAGAAAAATCTTTTTTATTTTGAATTGCATCCAATGTAGCAATTAAACCTTCGGTGTTGCCGCCTGTCGGTTTGCTTTCAGATATTCCTTTGCCTGTAAAAATATCTTTAATTTTTCCTATTGCATAAACTTTTCCGTTATTTTTAACAATTTCATCAAGCAAAGTATCTTTTGGGGGTGCAACGGAATAATCATGGCGCAATGAACCAATTCTTGTGGGCTTGCCGTCTATTATTTTATAAGGCCTTGCAATAACCCTTGATATGCCATAGCCTTCATCCAAAAGTTCCCTTGCAATTTTGCACCATTCATATAATGTTTCAATTGGAATTATATCTATATCAACTGCAATTTGAAAAACACTGTCTGCTGAAGTGTAGATAATAGGAAATTTTGTTTTATGGTGTTTATCATTTAATTCTTCAATAATTTTTGTGCCTGAAGCGGGCAAGTTCCCTAAAATGCCGCCGCAATTTGTTTTTTGAATAAATTTTTCAATTAATTCATCAGGAAAATTAATGTATGTTTTAAAGGGGTTATCTAAAACAAGCCCTGCAATTTCCCAATGGCCCGTTGTTGTGTCTTTTCCTTTTGATTTTGCTTTCATAATGCCATATTCTGCTATTGGGGAATTTGTTTTTTTAACGCCTTCTATATCTTTAATATTTCCTAAGCCCATTTTTTCAAAGTTTGGAACATTAAGCCCCCCACTTGCTTTTGCCAAATTGCACAAAGTGTTAACGGTGCTGTCATCGCCAAAATCTAAGCTATCAGGCATAGCGCCTATTCCCATAGAATCTATTACAACAATTATTGCTCTTTTTTTGTTCATAATTTTATAACTCTTACATTATCTTCCAAATATTTCATATGCCATTCTTGAATGCATTCGCCACTATATAAAACGCCAAACCCCGGGGGATATGGAATAATAGAATCTGCACTTATTTGAAGCTCAGAATCTTCTTTATTTATATAAGTATATGGAGCATATAAAGCAGCACAAGGTTGCACTTTCACTAAAGGCATGGGCTGAAAATCTGCAATTGGTTCATCATTTAATTCAAGCTTCATATCAAGAATTTTTAATAATGCAATTCTTAATTTATCAAGCTTGCTTTTTTCTGTTCCGATACCCGTTAAAAACAAAGAACCAAAATCATTATTCAATTCATCTTCAATATTAAATTTTTCAGATAGAATGTTTGAAAGTTTATTTCCCTCTAAACCTTTTAATTTAATAAAAAGCTTTGTTATATCGTGGTTTTCACCTTCTAAGAATTCATAGCCCGTATTTAAAAAATATTTTTTAAAGCTTAAAATGTTTAAAACAAGCTCATCTATTGTTTTTAAGCCTTCTTTTGAAGATAAAAAGTTTATTGTTTCTTCAATGTTAGCTATAAGTGGGTAGCTTGGGCTTGTTGTGTGGAATAAATTAACCGTTTTTTGAATAATATCAAAATCAAAATTTTTAACATCTTTTGAAACGTGCAACAGGGCGCATTGATTAAGAGCGCCTGCATTTTTATGAAGTGAATTAACCGAAAAATCTGCCCCTTGCTGAATTGCAGTTTTTGGAAAGCTTGATGAGAAATTATATAAGCTTCCATGGGCTTCATCCACTATTAAATATGTATTATATTGTTTGCAAATTTTAGAAATTGCTTCAATGTCTGAATTAATTCCTTCATATGTAGGGCTTGTTAAAATGAATGCTTTGTAATCATTTAATTTAAGCTGGTTTTCAAGGTCTTTTGGGTTAATTGCACCATAAATTCCAAAATTATTTGAAGTTTCATTTTTAATATCGGGCATAATCCAGCTAATATCTGCATTGCAAACTGTAGCACCATTAATAACCGCCTTGTGGCAATTTCTTGCAACCAAAATTTTATCCATTGGGCGAATTATTGCCTTCATTATGGCTAAAATTGCAGTTGTTGAACCTTGAGTTATAAATAAGGTTTTTTCTGTTCCGTAAATTTCGCTTGCCCTATATTGTGCTTGTTTTATAACCCCTTTTGGGTCAGATAAATTATCAAGCCCTTCAATTTCAGATAAATCTCTTTTGTAAAATTCGTTTAATTCTTTCAAAAAAGGTGCTTTTTGAGAGTGCGTGGGCGTTGTGAACAAAGTTCTTTTGTTATTTGTGTTTAATAATTTCCATAAATTCATATTTTTATAATAAAATAATTCCTATGGATGTACAAGAAAAAATAGAAAAATTACGCAAGGAAATTGAATTAAATTCATATCTTTATTATGTCCTTGATGAGCCTAAACTTGAAGATTATGAATATGACAATTTATTCCATGAATTGGAAAAATTAGAAAGTGAGAACCCTGAATTAATAACACCCGATTCTCCAACCCAAAGGGTGGGGGGCATTAGCGAAAAATTTAACCAAGTTAAGCACAAAACAAGGTTATATTCCCTTGAAAATTCAAACAGCCCTGAAGAATTAAAAAAATGGTATGAAAGAGTTTTAAAAGAAGCAAGCCCTGAAAACTTGGGGCAGATGAGTTTATTTGACACTAAACCGAAAGATATAAGGCTTGCGGTTGAACTTAAAATAGACGGGCTTGCAATTGCTTTGACTTATAAAAAAGGGGTTTTTGTTCAAGGCTTAACAAGGGGCGATGGTGTAACGGGGGAAGACATTACAAACAACTTAAAAACCATAAAAGCAATTCCCTTAAAGCTTTTTGAACCCGTTGATATTGAAGTTAGGGGTGAAATTTATATGCCGATAACTTCATTTGAAAAATTAAATGAAAAACAAATTGAACTTGGGCAAAAAACTTTTGCAAACCCAAGAAATGCAGCTGCAGGAACTGTTCGACAATTAGACCCTAAAATTACCGCTCAAAGAGATTTATCCATTTTTGTTTATACAGGAATTATAAACGGTGAATTTAAAAGCCATTTTGAAACCATGAGCTATCTTAAAAAATTAGGGTTCAGAACAAACAAGGTTGAAATTGCAAATGGTATTGATGAAGCAATTAAAATTATAAACAAATTGGATGAAAAAAGAAAAACCCTTAATTATGCAACAGATGGCGTTGTTATAAAGGTGGACAGTTTGCAGCTTCAAAATGAACTTGGGTTTACTTCCCGTGTTCCAAAGTGGGCAACAGCATATAAATTCCCCCCTGAAGCCGTTTGGACAAATTTAAACGATATAAAAGTTCAAATAGGAAGAACAGGCATGGCAACCCCTGTTGCAATATTAGAACCCGTTAATTTGGCAGGAAGCGTGGTTTCAAGGGCAAGCCTTTATAATTTTGATGAAATAAAAAGGCTTGATATTGAAATAAACGATAGAGCCTTAATCAAAAAAGCGGCCGAAATTATTCCAAAGGTTATAAGAACGGAAAAAACAAATAATTCCAAACCTTTTATCATGCCTGAAAATTGCCCTTATTGCAATGAAAAATTAATTGATGTTGAGGGCGAAGTTGCAAAATATTGCCCGAACAATAATTCTTGCCCTGCTCAAATAAAGGGAAGAATTGAATATTTTGTTTCAAAATATGCAATGGATATAGACGGCTTTGGCGAAAGCATTATTGAACAGTTGGTGGATTTAGGCAAAGTTAAAGATTATTCAGACCTTTATTATCTAACTTATGAAGATTTTTTGGAACTGGATTTAATTAAAGAAAAATCTGCAAATAATTTGCTAAATGCCTTAAATGAAAGCAAAAAAACAACACTTTCAAGGTTTATAAATGCAATCGGAATAAGGCTTGTCGGAAAAGAAAGTGCAGATATTTTGGCAAAAAGTTTTAAATCTATAGATGACATTAAAAATGCCACATTAGATGAAATTAATTCCCTTGAAGGAATTGGCGAAAAAATGGCAAATAATATCTACAATTTCTTTCATAATGAAGAAAATTTAAAAACAATAAAAAGAGCATTAGATGCAGGAATTATTTTAGATAACCCTTATACAATAAGCGAAAATTTAAAATTAAAGGGGCAATCTTTTGTAATAACTGGAACTTTAGAAAATTATTCAAGAGATGAGGCTCAAAGCATTTTAAAATCTTTAGGGGCTAAAACCCCAAATTCTGTCAGCAAAAACACAACTTATGTTATAGCAGGCGCAAACCCCGGGTCTAAAATAGACAAGGCAAAAAATTTAAACATTCCTATTTTATCTGAAGAAGAATTTATGGAAATTATAAAGTAAGAAAGAGGTTTTTTATGAAAAAATTGTTGGCTTTGTTTGCTTTTATTTTTGTTTTAACAACGGCAGCTTATGCTGAAATTAAACAAGAACAAGGCTATATTTCAGTAAATGTTGAAGCAACTGAAGATTACAACCCGACATTGGTTAAGCTTTCTTTTGCAATTGAAACAAGAGATAAAGACCCTGAAATAACGGCAAATTTAAACAAACAACAAAGCGAAAAAGTGATTAATGCCGTTAAAGCTTTAATTGATACAACCAAAAACGAAACCATAAAAACAACTTCATATTATTTTAACCCCGAATACAGCTATAAAGACGGCAAAAAATTAACAGGTTACATTGCGGTTAATACTCTTCAAATTGCAATTAAAGACCCGAATAAAACCGGCAAAATAATTTCAACCGCACTATCTAACGGCGCAAATTCAGTTAGCGGCTTAGAATTTATTCTTGAAGAAACAAACGATAACTGCAACTTGTTAATGCAAAAAGCAGCCAAAGGCGCAAAAGAAAGAGCGGGTAAAATTGCAGCTTCCATGAATACAACGGTTGTCGGCATAAAATCTATTAATGCAAGCTGCTCAACAAATTCAAATTATTCAGCCAACTTTAGAATGTTAAATTCAAAAGCTGTTGCAGATACTGCCGCAGAAGGGGCAGGGGTTCCCGTTGAAATGGGCAAAACAAAATTAAGAGCTTATGTGAACGCCGATTTTTATGTTAAATAAATTTTTTCACTAAAATCGCCCTATAAAAGGGCGATTTTTTTATTTTAATTTGACTTTTTTAATTTCAAAAGTTTAAAATAAGAAAGTTATATAAAAGGTGGTTTGATGCGCGCTTTAATTGTTGCAATATACATAATAACAATGTTTTATTTTCTTTTTAGGGGTCTTTATTACATTTCAGGCTCAATGCTTGTTTTGGGAATTATCTTTATTATGTGCCTTCCCATGCACAAAAGAAACCAAATTGAAAATGCAAAAAAAAGAATATTTTCTGCCCTAAAGAAAAAATCAAAGGGTGAAATTATTAAGCCCTTTATAGAAGTTAATTCTGCCCCTTGGTACCTTTTAGCGGAACTCCCCGGGGTTTCAATTGAAGCTGCAAAACAAGCGGTTGAATTAAGAAAACATAACGGCGCTTTTCCTTCAATTAATGTTTTTATTGCGCTTCTTCATATAAAACAAATTTATGTTGAACATATAAAAGCGGTTGCTTATGTTAAAAAAGAAATACCGCCGATAAACCAAGGAAAATAAAGAAAACCAAATGGAAAAAAAGCTGTCACAAAGCCTTGAAGATTATCTTGAAATTATATATAAAAAAATAAAAGAAAATAAAAAAGTTAAAGCGGTTGATATTTCAAGGCAATTAAATGTTTCAAGAGCTTCTGTAACGGAAGCCCTAAACAAGCTTGCAGAAAAAGGCTATATTAATTATGAAAAATATGGCGATATTTTAATAAACGAGCTTGGTATAAAAAAAGCAAAAGAAATTGTTTCAAGGCACAATGAACTTTCCCTGTTTCTTAAAAATTTGGGCGTTGGGGCAAATGAAGCCGAAGAAACGGCTTGTAAAATAGAACATATAATTTCAGACAACATTCAAAAAAGAATAAAAGCGTTTAATAATTTTTGTAAACAAAATCCGAATATAAAATTTTAAGAGCTTGACAATTTGTTAGGTAAACCTTACAATTAAATTATTCAATCAAGCCACAAATAACTTCATATCAAATTACATTTTTTATGTATTAGCTTTTTACAGTGAAGGTTACCTTCACTTTTTTATTATTTTAAAAAATATTTAATTATTCCAAAATAAAAAAAATTAAAAATATATAAGCCCAAAGTCCAATAAAATATTTTAGGAATTTTTGCTATATTTTTAAGGCTTTTGTTTGCTATAATGTTTTTATGTTCAAACAATATAAAAAAGTTTTAATAATATTTTTTATTGCCACTATTCTTTTTTTAAACGGTTCAAGCAGTTCTTTTGCACTTAGTGCAATTCAAGAACAATTAACAAGAATTGAAAACGAGGTTTGGGGCTTTTCATATGACAATGAATCTGATTTAGAAAGAACCCAAAGGCTTGAAAAGCAAATTTTCGGAAAAGCCGAAACAACAACCGATATTCAAAAAAGAATTGATAAATTAACAAAAACCTTAGGTATTGAAACACTTCAGGAAGCAAAAAGTTCCTTATCGGATTTATATGTTGGCGAAAAAGCAGGCCCGAATGTTGAATATCCGCAAATAGATATGTTGGAAAATCAACTTTTAGGAAGCGTATATAAAACGGATAATATAAATACAAGACTTGAAAGGCTTGAAAAGAAAGTTTTTGGCGCAAAACAAGAAGGCGACCTTTCCATAAGAACAGATAATCTGAAACGCCACGCAATAAATTCGGTTGCAGACAGTTCCTCTGTAAATACCGTTCCAAGAAGCAGTTATGGCGGCTACCAAGCAAACAGGCAAATGTATGACGATGAAATAAAATTTCAATTAACAGCGCTTGAAAATGCAATTTTTTCATCCGATTTTTCTCAAGAACCTGTCCCTTTAAGGCTTGTAAGGTTAGAGAATAAAATTTTCCAAAGAGATTTTAGAGATGATGACATTCAAACAAGAATTTCAAGAATTCAAGCGGCAGCAACAGCCGGAAAAACCGCAAAATACTATGACGGCAACAAATTCCAAAAATTTGCCTCAACAGGAATTCAAGCTGCAAGCTTTCTTTTAATGATTCTTGCTTTTATTCTTTAATATTTAATAATGGGTTTAATGTGTTTTTCATAAAGCGCAATAGATTTTTCTTTAAGCCTTCTTAAATGTGCAAAGAATTTTTCCTGCTCTTGCGCAACCGTTGTTTTTTTCTTTCTTAATGTTTCATAGCGGCCTGTAATAAAATTTTGTTTTGTTCTCTCAACCTTTCTTTCGGCCTGCATATATTCTAAAATTCCTTCACCGTCACATTGAAGCGTACTAAAAAGCTTTCTTGCATTTTCGTTTCCGTCTGCAACTTCCGTTATAATTACCTCATCTCTTGCAGAAATCATCAAAAAGTTTCTTTTGTTTCTGTCAGGGTCTGTGAAAATTTCTTTATATTTCCTCATATTCTGCCTTTTTATGGGGTCGAACCTTAAAACTCCTTCAACAATGGCTGCAGTAATTAAAGCCCCTAATACAACTTTTCCCCATGGAAAATCTTTTTTTTGTTTTTCCGTTCTATTTGAATTATTTGAACCCTTGAATTCCGTTTTATTAAAATTGCGGCGATAAACATTGCGCACCTTCGGAGCGACAGCGTTATATGCACTTGTCTGAACGGATGTGATAAGGCTCATCTCAATCTCTCAATGTTTTTCTCTTAAACTTCTCGAATATACAAACCATGAAAACGGAAACTTTTGCTGTTTTTTAAATTAATTTTAATAAAATTTAAAATAACAACCCTGAAACTAATTTATAGAATCAGGGTTGTTATCGTCCGGAAATAGTATGTTGGAATTTATGCTTCTTTTGTTTCTTTGTTTTCTCTGTTAGAAAATACTTCGCCTATTTTTTTGCCTATGTTATACCCAAGAATTGAGCCGCCCACAAATAAAACATCCAGCCCGATTTTAACCAGCATTTGTTTTGCGCTTCCGTTTGTGCTTGAACCCAATTTTGTGTACCAATTGGATGCTTTTTCTGCCAAACTCTTAATAGTTGATGATTTTGATAAAAGATTAGCGGTTTTACCGGCCAACCCTGTTGTTGCCTGAGATGAATTTGTAAGTGCGCTTCTTGCATATTTCATAACGGATTCTGCACCAAACATTGTTGCCATTGCAGATGTTTCTTCAATTAAAGCTGCATATTGATCGTCATCATTTAAAACCCTAACGCCTGCCGCAACACATAATAAGGGGTTAACTGCTTTTTGTGCCAATGCCCCTATTTTTGTTGAAGCGCCCGTTGATGTTGTTATTTTTTCTAAAGCTTTTTCGCCTGCTTCGCCGCCTACATTTTTGAATAAATTTTCAACAGCATCATCTGCGCCTTGCAAAATGCCGCCTGCGCTTTTTGTTAAGCCCGAAAATAATGAAGAAGTTGAGCTTGAAATTCCATCCAGTGAACTTACGGATTGGCAAAGTGCAACGGCACCGCGAGTGCCTTCATGTTGATTAACACATTTATAGCCGTTTCTTCCCGCAAATAATACTGATGTAACTACACCCATCTAAAATGCCTTCTTAAAACTTCCACAATAAAATAAAGTATTTTTGATTATAAAAATTGCCGTTAATTTATAAAATTTAATATTTATTTACAACACCCCTTCTTTAAACTAAAATCAAGAAATAAAAAGGATTTTTATAAAGGAGAAAACAATGGTTGAAATAAGGCCTTTAAATGCAATTGTATATAACCAAGAAGTTGTTGATATTAATAAAGTTATAGCACCGCCGTATGATGTTATAACATCCGATTATTGCGACAGATTATATGAAAGAGACCCGTATAATATTGTAAGGTTAATTTTAACCAAAGGCGAAAACAGGTACTCTGACGCTAAAAAAACCTATGATGAATGGTTAAAAGAAGGTGTTTTAATAAGAACAAAAAAACCTGTTATTTTATATATAATTCAAAAATATACAACAGATTCGGGAAGATTAGTTGAAAGAAAAGGTTTTATTGCAAGAAATAAAATTGAAAGTTTTGAATCTAAAAAAATTCTTCCCCACGAATATACAATGGGCGGCCCAAAAGAAGACAGGCTTAAATTAACAAGGGCGGTTAACGCCAATTTATCGCAAATTTTTATGGTATATCAAGACCCATCTATGACAATTGAAAATTTAATTGCACCAAAATATATAAACAACAAAACACCGTTTATTGATGTTAAAGATGATAACGGCGTTCAAAACATTGTTTATTTAATTGAAGATGAAAAAGACATTAATTTAATTGAAAGAACTTTGGAAAATAAAACATTATTAATTGCAGACGGCCACCACAGATATGAAACAGCCATGAACTATTCAAAAGAATCAACTGATCCTGAAGCACAATATGTTATGAGCTATTTTACAAATTCTGAAGATGACAATTTAATTATTTTCCCAACCCATAGAATTATCACAAAAGATATTGATACAAAAGCCATTATGGCTTCTGTTGAAAAATATTATGATATTACAAGGCTTCCTTTTGATGCCTTCAATAAAATTCAAATTAAAAAACAATTTTTGGATGAAATTGAAGAATCAAACAAAACAAGAATTACAACAGGCCTTTATTTAAAAAATGATAATTCCTTCTATATTTTAAAATTAAAAGACGGCATGACAAATTTAATTAATGCACCTGAAGTTTTAAAGAAGCTTGATTTGCTTGTTTTGCAAGAATTAATTATTACAAAAGAATTGAAATATACAAAAGAAGAACAAATGGCACAAGTCGGCATTAAATATATTAAGCAGGAATATGAAGCATTTGATGCAATAGACAAAGGCAAGGCGCAAGCAAGCTTTATTATGGCATATCCCAAAATGAAAGATATTCAAGAAGTTTCAAAAGAAGGGTACAGAATGCCTCAAAAATCAACTTATTTTTACCCGAAACTTTTATCAGGTATAGCAATTAACCCGCTTTATAAATAATAATGAGAAAAAAATTCTTAACAAATTCAAATATAAATTATGGTGCAAGCTTTAACAAAAAAAGAAAAACAATAGAGTTTAAGCTTGCATCTTACGGCGCACAAAATGTTGTTTTGTGCGTTTTTAAAAACCCAATGGGCGACATTCCTTTTTTTGAAATTGAAATGGAAAAAGAAGAAAACTTATTTAAAGTGTCTGTTCCCATTAAAAAACTTCTTAAAAAAAGAAATGTTTTTTATTATGGCTACAGAATTTTTGGTGCCAATTTTAAAAAGCAGCAGGGGTATTTTGCAGGGTCAGACATTGGTTTTGTTTCAAAATTAAATGAAGAAGGCGACAGATACAACCCCAATAAACTTGCCTATGACCCATATTCCCTTGAATTATCCCACCTTCATTCATCCGTTTCAACAAATCTTGAACCCTTTAGGTCGGGCGAAAAAAATTATTTATCCGATAATTCAAAAATTGCGCCAAAATCCGTTTTTAAAATTATAAAAGAACAAAAAATTTATAAAACAACGGAAAGAAGCCTGAAAGATGAAATTATAGGGGAAGTTCACCTTAAAGATTTAACAAGATTGTTAAAAATGAAAGAAAAAGGCACCTATAAAGGGGCGGCAAAATTTGTTAAAGAAATTAAAAAAACGGGCGTTACAATGGTTGAATTTCTTCCTCTTCAAGAGTTTGATTCAAATATAGATAACGGCAACCATTGGGGCTATATGCCTTTAAATTATTTTGCAATTAAAAAATCTTATTCAACAAATAAAAACCCAATGGAAGCTTTATATGAATTCAGAAATTTAATCAATGAATTTCACAAAAACGACATAAAAGTTTGCATGGATGTTGTTTATAACCATACAGGAGAAGGCAGAACATTTGGTGATAATGAAGATGCAGCTTTGTTTTCATACGCTTTAATTGACAACAACAGCTATTACAAGCTTGCCCAAAATGCCCACTATACAAACCATTCAGGCTGCGGGAACGACCTTAACACCTTGAATAAAACAACAGAAAATTTAATTCTTGAATCTTTAAAATTTTGGATAAACCAAGGGGTAGATGCCTTCCGCTTTGATTTGGCCGTATGCCTTATGGATATATCAAGATCAGGCTATGCAATGTATGACAAACAAGGCGGCATTTTAAAAAATTTGAAAGAAAATTTGGAAAAATCGGGCCATAAAATTTTAGAACCGGATGAAAAGGGTGATGGCGTTCATTTAATAGCTGAACCTTGGATGTGCTCCGGCGCAAATAATTATCAATTGGGAAATTTCCCCTCATATTTTGCGGAATGGAACGATGTTACAAGAGATACAATAAGGGCAATATCAATTCGCCCCGAAAATGTAAACCCAAAAGCAATGAGAAACGTTATTGAAGGCCAGCCAAACAAATTTAGCGGCAAATTAAGAAGCATAAATTACGTTTGTTCCCATGACGGCTTTTCTTTGTTTGATATGAACAATTACGATGCCCCAAACCCTGAAACAAAAGGCGGCTTTAGGGGTGAAATGTGCTCCAGCTATAAAGGCGACATTACAGAACAAGACAATGAAATAAGAAAACAAATTTTAACCTTAATGGTTTCTTATGGTGTTCCGATGCTTCAATTTGGTGATATTTTCCTTCACACAAAAGAAGGCAACAACAACAGCTACAATTTAGACAATAAAATAAACAGAATTAATTACAAACTGGACAAAAGAAAAAAAGATTTATCAAACTATATAAAAGAATTAATTAAATTCAGAAAAGAAAACAAAATTTTTACAGATATTAATTACAACAAAAAAATCTCTTATTATTACCCAAACGGGCTTAATATAAGTGAATATGACGATTCCTATTGGAAAAACAACCGTTCAAATATAATTTGTTTTAAAATTAATGGGGAAGAATTTAATTATTACGTGGCAATTTCAAAAGATAAAAACCCGATTAAAATAATTCTTCCAAAAAACGTTGAAGATAAAAAATGGCATTTAATTGCAGACACAAAAGAAAACTATATAAATCAAAAAGGCAAAATTTTTAGTGGCGAATATTATGAACTAAAGCCTTTAACGGCGTGTATTTTTATGGAAAAAGGAGTTAAAAAGCTATGGAATTAATTGAAATTTTTGAAACATTGGTTAAAATTCCATCCCCTTCACTATCAGAAGACAAAGTTGCAGATAAAATTATTGAAATTTTAAATACAAATAATATAGAAGCAAAAAAAGACAAAACAGGAAATGTTATGGCAAAAATTAAAGGAAATAACCCCTTAAAAAAACCCATAATTCTATCTGCCCATATGGATGTTGTGGGCGATGATTCCCCCATAAATATTGTTCACAATGGAAACATAATTGAAACAGACAAAAAAAGAACGCTTGGCGCAGATGATAAGGCAGGCGTCGCTTCCGCAATTAAACTGGCGCTTGAAGTAAATAAATTAAATATAGATAATGGCGGCTTAGAATTAATTTTTACAAGAGATGAAGAACAATCCATGGTTGGTATAAATGGCGTTGAATTTGAAGCTTTTGAAGGCGAAGACATTCTTGTTTTAGATTCTGACAAATTAGGAAATTTTGAAATTTCAGGTGCGGGCTATACAAAATTAACCGTTGAAGTTTTAGCGCCGAAAGGCGGCCACTCAGGCCTTGATATAGGCGACAGTTCAAGGGTAAACGCTGCAAAATTAACGGCAGAATTAGCAAACCTTATTCCTCAAGGCGTTTATAAACAAAATGATGAGCTTGGGGTTATAACTTCAATAAATTTAGGCTCAATTGTAGCAGGTGCTGTTGATAATTCCATTTATAGAGCAGTAGATGAAAAAATTGAAAGGTCAAAAGCTGCAAAATTTGTTTGCCACAATTCAATGTCAAACCTTATAAATACAACAGGCTACATTCATTATTCAATAAGAAGTTCAAACAAAAATTTTGAAAACGAACTTATAGCAGAAATTCAAAATATTATTAATAAATTCAATGAAAAATATAAAGGGTTGGCTGAAGCCAAAATAAATGTTGAGTGCCGTCTTCCCATTTTTGAAAAAGCAGACAATGAAAAAGCAATTGAAATTGCAAAAAAAGCAGCTATGGCTTCTGATATTAATTTAACGGTAAGAAGTTTCCACGCAGGGGCAGAAACCCACATTTATGCAAATAAATTTAATAAAAACAATGTTAAATTCCGCCCTGTTTTAGTCGGCATTGCAGATATTTTCAATATGCACTCATATGATGAAAAAATAGATGTTGAAACTTATAAAAAAGGCTATAATTTTATTAAGAACTTTTTTATAGAGTATAACAAATGAAAATAAGCTTTTATAAAACAAGAGCAAATTTAATGCTTCTTTTAACCGCATTTATTTGGGGCGTTACTTTTGTTTATCAAAAAACGGCAATGGACATTTTGGGCCCTTATGTATTTAACGGCGTAAGGTGCTTAGTTGGTGCTTTTTCATTGTTTATAATAAGCTTATTTTTTAAATCAAAACATAATGTAAAATATAAAAAACACCACCTTGTGGAAGGCGGCGCAATTGCGGGTGTTCTTTTATTTTTGGCAACAACAATGCAGCAGGTGGGAATTGTAACCACAAGTGCCGGCAAAGCAGGGTTTATAACATCATTATATATTGTAATGGTGCCGATTTTTTCTTTAATTTCTGGTAAAAAAGTTGAAAAATCCGTTTGGTTAGGCGTTTTGTTTGCACTTATAGGGCTTTATTTATTATGCGTTAAAGGCGGCATATACATAGAAAAAGGCGACCTTATAATTCTTTTTTCAGCTGTCTTTTTTGCACTTCATATTATGTGCATTTCAAAATATTCCAAAAAAACAGATGCAATTAAATTATCTTGCCTTCAATTTTTGTTTGCAGGCGTTTTTGCTTCAATTTTAGGGGTAATGTTTGAAAATGTTCAATTATCAAGCATTTTATCTTGTACAAAAGAAATTTTTTACACAGGTGTTTTATCTTGCGCCGTTGCTTTTACTTTGCAAATTGGCGCCCAAAAACACGCAAAACCCTATATTGCATCTTTAATTTTAAGCTTGGAATCTGTTTTTGCAGTTTTTGCAGGATATTTTATATTAAACGAAATTTTAACCCTAAAAGAAATTATAGGCTGCATTTTTATGTTTTTAGCGGTTTATGCCGCACAATACGTTAAAAAACCCGTTTATGGCCGTGTAACAATTCTTAATAAAAATAAAAACCATGAGCAATAATTAACTTCAACTTTTCTTTATTAATGTAAGAAGTGAATTAATATACGGAAAGGTTGGATTTATTATGTCTATTGATGGAGTTAAAGCAGGCGCATGTGCAGGTGCAAAAACAGGCCAAACAATTGCTGAAAAAATTGGCGACAATAAAGGGAAATTATTAGCCGCTGCAGTTGCCCCCGGAGTTCTTACAGCAGGCATTGTAGCTGATAAATGGGAAAAAGTGGATGAAAACGCAAAAGAAGGCGTTAAAATGGCAGCAGTTCTTGGCACTTTAATTGCAGGTGCAGCGTTTTTAACAGGTAAAGCAAACGGCCAAAAGGGCGTTAAGGCATTAACGGAAGGGGCAAAAACCCTTTGGCAGCCAATTAAAGAAGGTTTTGGCAAAGTAAAAGGCGAACTAAAAACAACAATAGCTGATAAAGCGGGCAAACTTAAAAAAGGCGCCCAAAAAATAGGTGCAGACGCTAAAGAAAAAGGCGAAAAACTTTATAGCACAGTAAAAAAACATCTTGGAAAAGCTGCCGAAAAAATTAAAACAACTTTTACAAAAACTACCGAAGCATAAATAACACATAACAACAACAAAACCCCTGAAGAAATCTTTTCTTTCGGGGGTTTTGCTTTTTTAATTTCTGTTGCAAAACAAAATCTTTTAATTTATAATAAAGAAGTTAGGAAGATGAGATAAATAATGTAAATATTTGTAAACAACTCTTTAACATGATGGCAATATTTTTTCTTCATAGTGTTTAAGTAGTTGTAACAATGAACAAAGTTTGTTAGATGTAAATATAAATAAGAAGGGGAACTAAACTATGAATCCTGTACAAAGTTTTAAAGAAGCACCGACAGCAGCAAAAGTTGCAACAGTAGCAGGCGCAGCTGCAGCAGTTGGCAGTGTTGTTTATGCAGCTAAACACGGCAAAGTTGCAGACACATTTGAAGGTGGCGCTGTTAAAAAAGCAGGTGCCGTTCTTAAAGATGGCTACAAACAATTAGGCAAAACAATTGCCGGCAAAGCTACAAAAGTTTGGGGCGAAGTAAAAGCAAAAGCTACGGAAGCAAAAGAATGGGTTGCTTCAAAAGCTCCAAAAGCTAAAGAAAAAGCTGCTGAAGTAGCAGAAGATGCTGCTGAAGCTGTTCAATAAGTTTAGTTTCATATAATATAAAAACTCCCTTATACATTAAGGGAGTTTTTCTAGTACATATCGGCTATTTTATTTGACAAACGATATTCAAAATTATACAATGGTTGCAATTTAATTCTTTTTAAAGCGTCGTTAGCGAATTGAAATGTAGCCTTAATTAAATTTTATATTTTAAAATAAAAACCCGAGTATATAACTCGGGCAATTTTTGGACTTAATAGAATAATGAAGTGGAGTAGATATCTTTTTATGCTTCCTTTTTATCTGCGTTTGATGTAAATTCACCAAAATAAAAAGGGTTAGAATCTTTTTTATCTTTGTTTGCTTCAAAAACATTAATTAAATTTGCAACATCTTCTGTTTTTGAAACAAATTCAAATTCGTTATTTGCTGTATCGATTGTCATTTTGCCGCCAACTTTTTCTGAAACGGATGAAGAGTATAATTGTTGAGCTGCAAATGAATTAAGTGCTTGAACAGCGTTTAAGTTCATTTTATTATCGAGCATGCCTGCATTTGTCATTGCAATTTGTCTTTGAACGTTGATATCAGTTTTTGTTGAATATAAATCAACGCCTAAAGTTGCTCTTGTGAATTTTGATAAATCTTGTTTTTTATAATCAACGGTTTTTTTAGAAAGTGCGCTGAATAAATCGTTGGAGAGTTTCGCTGCACTTGTAGCGTCGATAAAATTATTATTGCTGTTAAGTCCGTTGATATTCATTTTATCTCCATTCTCCTTATGTTAAAGTTATCGGCAAATAAGCCTTTAACTTTATAATTTATAAGTTTTTTGTAACAATTGTTTACAGAAAACTTTAAATTTAAACTTTTGAATTGTATAATCTAAGAAACATTTAAAGGTAGTTTAATGAATATAAAGTTTAAACTGGAAGTGAATATAAATTAAAAAGGGAAAGGCGTTTTTGTCTTTCCCTTTTTTTTGAGTTTAAAACAATGAAAAAAAACAGAATAGGAAAAATTAAATATAACAAAGAAATAGCCAAAGATACATATAAATTGGTAATTTCATCCGATGTTGAAGAAATAAAAGCGGGGCAATTTATTTCAATTTATTGTGAAAACAAAACCCTAAGGCGTCCTTTTAGCGTTGCCGATTTTGAAGATGGCGAAATTACTGTTTTATATAAATTAAAAGGCGATGGCACACACTATATAAAAAATTTAAAAGAAAACGATAAAATAGATTTTCTTGCACCGTTGGGAAATACATTTAATTTTGAAAATGTTAATTCAGCTCTTTTAATTGGTGCAGGCATTGGAATTGCGCCAATGCTTTTTTTGAAAAAAGAATTAGATAAAAATGGTATCAAAAACTTTCTTATTTCAGGTTTTAAAGATGCCTTGGAAGTTGTTGAAGGGTCAAACCAAGTTGTTATCGGCGGAAGCGTCATGGACGAAAAAGAAAATGCAGTAGAAAAAATAAAACCCGATATCATTTATTCTTGCGGCCCTTCAATCGTTTTAAAAATGGTAACGGAATTTGGAATTAAAAACAACATTAAAACCCAAATTGCAATGGAAAAAGTTATGGCATGCGGAATTGGCGTTTGCAGAGGGTGCATTATTGAGCTTAAAAACGGCAAAAATGCTTCCGTTTGTAAGGATGGGCCGGTTTTTTTAGGGGATGAAATAAAATGGTAGATTTATCGGTTAATTTAAACGGTTTTAAACTTCAAAACCCCATAATGACAGCTTCTGGCACCTATGGCTATTGTGATGAATACGATGATTTTATTGATGTTTCAAAATTGGGCGCAATTGTAACAAAAGCAATTTCAATTGAACCCAAAAAAGGAAATACGGGCGAAAGGTTATTTGAAACCTATGGCGGCATGATAAATAGAATTGGTTTAGAAAACCTTGGCATAGAAGAATTTATTTCAAAAAAACTCCCCATTTTAAAAGAAAAAAATATAAATTATGTTATGAACCTTGCAGGGTCTACAGTTGAAGATTATATTAAAGCTGCAGAAATTGCCCAAAATGCAGAAATTAAGGCAATTGAAGTTAATGTGTCTTGCCCCAATGTTAAACAAGGCTGCCTTGAATTTGGCACAAACCCAAACAGTTTGGGGAATTTAACATCTGCAATCAGAAAAATTTATAAAGGCTTTTTAATTATAAAATTAACCCCGAATGTTTCAGATATTGAAAGTTTAGCTAAAAGCGCAGAAGATAACGGCGCAGATTGCATTAGCGCAATTAACACTCTAAAAGGGCTTGGCGTTAAAGTTGAAATTACCCCTGACAAAAAAATTAAAAAAACGTTTGTTCAAGGGGGGTTATCGGGAAGGTGCATTAAACCGGTTGCGCTTTCAATGGTAAAAAGAATAAAAGCCTCTGTTAAAATTCCAATAATTGGAATTGGTGGAATTGCAAATATTGATGATGTTTTAGAATTTTTAACAGTTGGGGCAGATGCCATTCAAATAGGAACTGAAAATTTTTGCCACCCCGATATAACAATAAAATTAATTAATGAGCTTACAAAAATTATTGAAAGCTTAAATTTAGAAAGTTTAGATGAATTAAAAAGGAAACTGAGAGATGAATGATACAAAAGTTGATGTTAAAGAACTTTTAATGAAAGCAGACGGGCTTTTAAAAGGGCATTTTTGCTTAACTTCAGGCCTTCATAGCGACACGTATTTTCAATGCGCAAAGTTATATCAATACCCTGAAATTGTTGAAATTATAGGTAAAGAGCTTGCAAAAAAACTTGAAAATATTGAATATGACACAATTATAGCCCCTGCAATAGGCGCTATTATTTTTGGCTATGAAGTTGCAAAACAAGCTAAAAAAAGAAATCTTTTTGTTGAAAGAAAAGATGATGTAATGCAATTAAGAAGGGGTTACACCCTTAAAAAAGGCGAAAGAGTTGTTATTATTGAAGATGTTATTACAACTGCAAGAACCATTTTTGAAACAATTGATGCAATTAAAGAATATGACGTTGAAATTAAAGGCGTTGGCTGCATTGTAGATAGAACCCAAGGCAAATTGGATGACAAATTAAAAATTAATTCACTTTTAAAAATAGACCCTGTTGTTTATGACCCAAATGATTGCCCATTATGCAAACAAGGTTTAGAGCTTGTAAAACCGGGGTCTAGGAAAGGAAAATAAATGCGCCATTTAGATACAATTGAAAACCTCACAACAGTTGAAATAGAAGAATTAATTGATTCTGCTTCAAGCTTTAAAAGCGGAAAATATGCAAACTATTCAACCAAGCATATTGCCTTAATGTTTTTTGAAAATTCAACAAGAACAAGGTTTTCTTTTGAATGCGCAATAAACAGATTAGGCGCTCATCCATATATTTTTGATATTTCAAAATCATCAAGTAAAAAGGGCGAAACAATTAAAGACACAATAAACAATTTGTGTGCAATCGGCATAAATACATTCATTATAAGAACAAGAGAAGAAAATTTAATTAACGAATTAAAGCAAATTGATTTTTATAAGCCCGTTCATTTTATAAACGCAGGCGAAGGAAAATCTTCTCATCCGACACAAGCCCTGCTTGATTATTTTACAATGTTAGAAAAAATTAAAACCGTAAAAAATAAAAAAGTTGTTATTATAGGCGATATCAAACATTCAAGGGTTGCAAAATCAAACATTGCGCTTTTAAAAAAATTCGGCGCAAATGTAATAACAACAGCGCCTGAATATTTTAGAGAAGATATTAATGGCGCCATTTTTGAACCCGATTTAAAAAAAGCACTTGATGGTGCAGATGTTGTTATGGCGCTAAGAATTCAAAACGAAAGGTTAGAAGAAGCCATTAGCAAGGAAGATTTTATTAAAAATTATTCATTGAATATGGAAAATTTCCCGAAAAATGCAATTTTAATGCACCCCGGGCCTGTTAACCGTGATATTGAAATAAGTTCCGAATTATTAGATTCAAAAACAGGCGAAACCATTTTAAATCAGGCAGAAAACGGGGTTTATATAAGAATGGCGGTTATTGATAAAATTTTAAAGGGGCAATTAAGATGATTAAAAAAATTCCCTCTTTAATAGATACTCATATTCATTTAAGAGAACCCGGTTTTACCAATAAAGAAACAATTGAAACAGGGCTAAAGGCTGCAATTAAAGGCGGCTTTGGGGCAGTTTTAGCAATGCCGAATACAAACCCCGTAAATGATGATGTTGAAGTTACAAAATTTATTTTAAAAAAAGCGCTTCCGTTTAAAAACGAAATAGACCTTTATCCTGTTTCTGCAATAACCTATGGTTTAAATGAAAACGCTGAACTTGTTAATTTTTCAGAGATGAAAAAAGCAGGCTGCATTGCCTTTTCAAATGATGGCTTGCCTGTTCAAAACAAAGAAAAATTTAAAGCGGCGCTAATGAAGGGGGAATTAATTTTATCTCACCTGGAAGATGAAACAAATGAAGCCATAAGCCAAATTGAAACATATAGGGAAGTTTTAAATTTAAGCAAAAAAGGCGAGTGCCCAATTCCAAAGCTTCATTTTTGCCATATTTCAAAAAAATCTACAATTGAAGTTATTAAAAAAGCAAAAGATGAAGGCTTAAAAATAACTGCAGAAACCGCCCCACATTATTTTACATTAACAAATAAAGATATTGATAAAACAGGCAGATTTAAAATGAACCCGCCTTTAGGCAACATTGAAGACAAAAAAGCCGTTATAGAAGCGGTTAAAAATGGCGTTATAGATATTATTGCAACAGACCATGCGCCGCACACAAAAGAAGAAAAATTAAAACCTTATAATGAAGCACCAAACGGCATTGTTGGCTTAGAAACGGCATTTTCATTAAGTTATATGCAATTTGGGCTTGATTTAACCTTAGAAAAAATGGTTTATGCGCCATCAAAACTTTTAGGAATAAAACCAAAAAAAGAAATTCAAGTTGACCTTGGTGCAATATACATTGTTCGAGGTAAAAACTTTGAATCTAAATGCAAAATAACACCGTATGAAGGTAAAATATTGAAGGGAAAAATTTTATGAACATTGATTCCAACATAAAAGAAAAAATTGTTTTAGCACTTGATGTTGAAAAATTAGAAGAAGCAAAAGAACTTGTTTCTGAACTTGCCCCATATACAGGTACTTTTAAAGTCGGCTTACAGCTTTTTATGGGCTATGGCTTAGAAGTTGTAAATTATATTTTATCTAAAAATGCCAATTTCTTTTTGGATGTTAAACTCCACGATATTCCAAATACTGTTAAAAAAGCGTCGGAAAATATTGTTCTAAATGGTGCAAACTTCTTTAATATCCACTGTACAGGCGGCTTAGAAATGATGAAAGCTGCAAGAGAAGGGGCAGACAGTATGGCAGAAAAAATGAACAAAAAGCCCCCTGTTATTTTAGGTGTAACAATGCTTACAAGCATTTCTCAAGAAGTTTTTGATAAACAATTTGAAATAAACAAAAATGTTTCAGATTTTGCAATTAAACTTGCACACTTAGCAAAAGAAGCAGGGCTTGATGGGGTTGTGGCATCACCTATGGAAGTTGAAGCAATTAAAAAAGAATTGGGGGCTGATTTTAAAGTTTTATGCCCCGGTATTCGCCCCAAATGGAGCTTAGTTGATGATCAAAAAAGAATAGCAACCCCATCAGCTACGATTAAAAGGGGTGCTGATTACATAGTTTTAGGGCGTGCGGTTACAAAAGCGGAAAATAAAATTGAAGCTATGGAAAAAATTTATGAAGAAATAAAGGAAGAATTATGCTTGCAACATTAATATTGGAAGATGGAACAGTTTATAAAGGCGAACAATTTGGCGCATTTGGCACAAAAATCGGCGAAATCGTTTTTAATACATCTATGACAGGGTATCAAGAAATTTTAACAGACCCGTCATACGCTAATCAAATAATTGTTATGACATATCCTGAAATTGGCAACTATGGCATAAACGAAGAAGATTTTGAATCAATTAGCCCAAGGTGCCTTGGCATGATTGTTAAAAACGCTTGTAAAAATGATTCACACTATAAATCTAAAGAAACAATTTCCAAATACCTTGAAAGAAACGGCATTATTGGAATTGAAGGAATAGACACAAGAAGTTTAACCATAAAAATAAGAGAAAAAGGGGTTATGAAATGTATGGTAACAACAGATGCCATATTTACAGAAGACGACATAACCCAAAGAATAGCAGCAATTTGCATTCATAAGGCAGATAAAGATGTTGTATTTAAAGTAACAACAAATGAACCATACATTGTAAACCCAAATGGCGAGATTGATTTAGCCTTAATTGATTACGGCACAAAACAAGGAATTGTAGATTCTTTAGCTGAAAGAGGTTGCAAGGTTACAGTATATCCTGCTGGAGTTGATTCTAAAACAATTTTAGAAAACGGCCACAAATGTTTGTTTTTATCAAACGGCCCCGGAGACCCTGCTGATTGCGAATTTGAAATAAAAACGGTTGAAGAATTAATAGGTAAAATTCCTATTTTTGGAATTTGCTTGGGCTACCAGCTTTTATCAATAGCTCTTGGTGCTAAAACCTATAAATTAAAATACGGCCACAGGGGCGGCAACCACCCCGTTATAAACCTTCAAACGGGAAAAGTTATGGTAACAAGCCAAAACCACGGCTATGCGGTAGATAAAAACACGCTATCAGGCATTATGCTTGAAACCTACAAAAATTTAGACGATGACACAATGGAAGGTTTTTCATCCGAAAGGTTAAAAATTTATGCGGTTCAATTCCACCCAGAAGCAAAACCGGGGCCAACGGATGCTTCCGTTATTTTTGATGAATGGGTTGGGCTTATGAAGGAATATCAAAAGCTTCCTGTCAGAAAAGCTGATGATATGGTAAATGTTTAAAAAAAGGAATTTTGAGATATGGGAAAAATACAAGGGTTAAAAAAAGTTATGGTAATTGGCTCAGGCCCAATTGTAATAGGCCAAGCCGCCGAATTTGATTATGCAGGAGTGCAAGCTTGCAGAGCATTAAAAGAAGAAAACATAAAAGTTGTTCTTGTAAATTCAAACCCTGCAACAATTATGACAGATGAAAACATTGCAGATAAAGTTTATATAGAACCATTGGATATAAATATTTTAGAAGACATTATAAAAAAAGAGCGCCCCGATGGCTTAATTGCATCATTGGGCGGCCAAACCGGCTTAAACCTTGCAATGGAGCTTCATAGAGCAGGCATTTTAGAAAAATACAATTTAAAACTCTTAGGCACAAACATTGATTCCATCAATAAAGCGGAAGATAGAGAACTATTTAAAAACTTAATGAATGAAATAGGCGAACCTGTTCCTGAATCTGAAATAGTTTCTGATTATGAAGGTGCTAAAAAGTTTGCTGAAAGAATAGGTTTTCCAATCATCATTCGCCCCGCTTTTACATTAGGTGGTTCTGGCGGCGGAATAGCCAAAAATGAAGCTGAATACGACCAATATGTAACAACAGGGCTTCAACAATCTCCCATAAATCAAATTCTTGTAGAAAAAAGCATTGCGGGCTTTAAAGAAGTTGAATATGAAGTTATGAGAGATGCAAACGACAGCTGTATTACGGTTTGTAATATGGAAAATATTGACCCGATTGGAATTCATACGGGCGATTCAATTGTTGTTGCACCAAGCCAAACCTTAACAAACAATGAATATCAAATGTTAAGAACATCAGCCATTAAAATTATAAGAGCCTTAAAAATTGAAGGCGGCTGCAACGTTCAATTTGCGCTTGATACAAAATCTAACCAATATTATGTAATTGAAGTAAACCCCCGTGTTTCAAGGTCATCTGCCCTTGCAAGCAAAGCAACGGGGTATCCGATTGCAAAAGTTACAACAAAAATTGCAATCGGCTATAAATTAAACGAAATTCAAAACGCAATCACTAAAAAAACAGTAGCAGCTTTTGAACCAAGCTTAGATTATGTTGTTGTTAAAATTCCAAAATGGCCTTTTGATAAATTTGCAACTGGTGACAGAATTTTAGGCACAAAGATGAAGGCAACGGGCGAAATTATGGCAATCGGAAGAACATTTAATAATGCCTTTAAAAAAGCGGTTGCATCTTTGGAAGAAAAATATACAGGCCTTACAATGCGCCCCGAATTTGAAAATATTGGGTATGATGAATTAATTGAGGCTCTGTCAATTCAAGACGACAGAAGAATATTCAGAGTATCTGAAGCAATTAAAAGGGGGGTAGATTCTCATAAAATTTCAGATATTACAAAAATTGATTATTGGTTCATTTCAAAAATTAAAGAAATTGTTGATTTTGAAAAATTCATTTCTCAAAATGAATTAACCGAAGAAATTTACAAAAAAGCAAAAGAAATGGGCTTTTTAGATTCTGAAATTGCAACGATAAAAGGAATAGATGAAAAAGAATTTGAAAAATTTAATGTAGAGGCTTCTTTTAGAATAGTTGACACTTGCGCTGCAGAATTTGCCGCAATGACACCATACTTTTATTCAACCTACAATGAAGAATGCGAATTAGAAAAAATTAAAGAAAGAAACTTTAACAAAAAATCAAAAGGAAATATTGTTGTATTAGGTTCAGGCCCGATTAGAATAGGCCAAGGTATTGAATTTGATTATTGTTCTGTTCATAGTTCTTGGGCAATTGCAGAAAACGGGTATGAATCGGTTATGATAAATTCAAACCCCGAAACCCTATCAACAGATTTTGACATTGCAGACAGATTATATTTTGAACCAATGAACATTGAAAACGTTATGAACGTTATCAAAAAAGAAAAACCTTTGGGTGTTATGGTTCAATTTGGGGGGCAAACGGCGATTAACCTTGCTTCAAAATTAAATGAAAGAGGGGTTAAAATTTTAGGCACAAGCTTAGAGAGCATAAATGCCGTTGAGGATAGAAAAGTTTTTGAAAAGCTTTTAAGAGACCTAAAAATTCCGCAGCCCAAAGGAAAAGGGGTTAAAAACGCACAAGAAGCCTTGGATGCAACAAAAGAATTAGGGTATCCCGTTCTTGTTCGCCCGTCTTATGTTATTGGCGGAAGGGGCATGCAGGTTGTTTACAATGATGATGAACTTTTAACTTATATAAATGAAGCCTTTAAATTTTCATCCAAGCACCCTGTTTTAATTGACCAATACATTGAAGGCCAAGAAGTTGAACTGGATGCAATTTCAGACGGCAAAGACGTTTTAATCCCGGGAATTTGCGAACACATTGAAAGAGCAGGGGTTCATTCGGGCGATTCAATGAGCATTTACCCAACAAGAAATATTACAACTAAACAAGAAAAAACCCTTGTAAAATATGCAAAAGAAATTGCAAAGAAAACAAACATAGTAGGGTTAATGAACATTCAATTTATTATAAAAGATGACGTTGTTTATGTAATTGAAGTAAACCCAAGGGCTTCAAGAACCGTTCCTATTATGTCAAAAGTGACAGGGGTTCCGATGGCAAAAATTGCAGTTAATGTAATTTTAGGAAAAAGCCTTAAATCTCAAGGGTTTGGCGTTGGTTTATATAAAAAATCAAACCTTATTTGTGTGAAAATGCCCGTGTTCAGTTTCCAAAAACTAAACAGAATTGACCCTGCACTTGCACCTGAAATGAAATCTACAGGCGAAGTTTTAGGAATTGATACGGATTATAAAAAAGCACTTTTGAAAGCCTTTATAGCCGGCGGCTATAAATTCGGCCAAAGAAAACAAAGGGTTTTGGTTTCTCTAAACGACCACTACAAAAAGCCTGCCTTAAAAATTGTCAAAAAAATGTTCAATCAAGGGTATTTTATAATGGCAACTTGGGGAACACACAAATTTTTGGAAAAAAACGGCATTCCAAGTAAAATGATTGAAAAATTTATGATAGATAAACTTCAAAAAAGAATGAAAGAAGGCCGTTTGAGCTTTGTTTTAAATACGCCTACTTTAGGGAAAAATTCTCAAACTTCAGGTTTTCAAATAAGAACAATTGCAGAAATGTATTGTATTCCCTGTTTTACAAGCATAGACACGGCAAGAGCATATTTAAGCGCCGTTAAAACCTATGATAAAAAGGTTCGCTTAACAACAGATACTGTTTCAAATTACAGAAAAAAGCATTTCTTTGATTTTTTATGTAAAAAATAAACAATATAAAAGCCCCTTTATTGGGGCTTTTATCAATATGATAACCTTTATATGTTGATTAGGTTCAATAAATTATGCTGCAATTAAGTTAGCATCTGCGTAAATGCCATATTTTTTAGCTTCTTCAACCATTTCTTTATAATATGATGCAACGTCATCTGTATTATTAAAGAAGTTTTCAATATCATCATATTCTTTTTGTGTTAAAACGTCGTCATTTTTGTCTTCTTGAACGGTTTCATCGGATGTAATAGCACCTTTCAATTGTCTTAAAAGGTCTTGGCCTTTTGTTTTGCTTGTTTCTTCTTTTTGGCTAACTGTTTCATCTGTTGAAACTTGAATGCTTTGAACTGTTGCCGTTGATTTTTCAATTTCTCTTGTTAAAATATATTCGCCGTCATTTAATCTTTCTTGGATTATTGTTGCATTTTCATAGTTTGATTTATCGGTTAAGCTTAAAAATTCAACATTTGGTGCATTAATTTTGTCTGATGCATCGCTGTATGCTTGCATAAATTCTGAAATTGCTTCTTGGTTTTCTTCAACTGTTGTTGTATCTGTGCTTGTTGAAACTGCTGTTGAATAAACCGTATTTGAATATAATTTTGTTTTGAAGGTTTCAGATGCAAGTTCAACGGCATCATGTGCTGCCATACCAATGATTTCATCTGTTCCCATTTCAAGTGATTCGCCATCAAACATATCATTAATAATTACATCTGCCATTGCAGCGTCTGTTTCTTCGTTATTTTCAATTCTTTCTTGAACTGCTTCATGGGTGATGAAATCTGACATTCCAAAAGAATCATTTTGTGCTTTAGCTTCTGCTTCTGCTTGAGCTTGGGCTTCGGCTTCTGCTTGAGCCTTAGCTTCTGCTTCTGCTTGAGCTTGGGCTTCTGCTTCTGCTTGAGCTTTAGCTTCTGCTTCTGCTTGAGCCTTAGCTTGGGCTTCTGCTTGAGCCTTAGCTTGGGCTTCCGCTTGAGCTTTAGCTTGGGCTTCCGCTTGGGCTTGTGCTTCTGCTTGGGCTTGTGCTTGGGCGTCAACATCGGGCTCTTTTGTTGTTGTAACTTCAGGGGCAGTTGTTGCTTCAGGAACCGTAGTAGCTTCAGGGGCAGTTGTAGCATCGGCTTCAGGTTGAGTTGTTGTTTCTGATTGTTCTTCCTGTTTAGCAGCTTCAATTGCTTGATCAGCCTTTTGTTTTGTTCCATCTGCTTGTTCAGCCGTTGAATTACCGCCATCTGCACTGCTTTGTGCTTCGCCCTGAGCATCTTCGCCTGCTGCTTCAGCTTGTTCTATATCGCCTTCAGCTTGTGTAAGTTCTGCTTCTGCTTGTGCTTTTTGAGCTTCTGCTTGTTCTTTTGCTTGTTGTGCAGCAGTTAATTGAGCTTGTGCTTCTGCAATTTGTGCTGAATAATCTTGTTTTGTTTGATCTTTTGCGCCTTCTGCTGTTTCTGTTGCTGTTGCATTTTGTTGAGCTTGAAGAGCTTGAAGTTCGTTAAGTCTTGTTTGCCAATTGTTAATGTCAGCATCAGCTGATGCAATGTCTGCATCTGCTTTTGTAATTTTTTCTTGCGCTGTTAATTTGTCTTGTTCGCCTTGTTGTTTGTCTGCATCTGCTTGTTGTGCTTGTTCTTTAGCTTGTGTTGAAGTTGAACTAAAAGTATCTAAACCAGCATTTTCATTATCTACTTCACCAGCGAGAGCATTTGTAACAGAAGTATCTTCAACAACACCTTGTGCTTCAGAGGTAGCACCTGATGCAGCTTCAACAGCGCCTGTGATGAATTCACTAACGCCCGAAACTATTGAGCTTACTCCTGATAAAAATGACATCTTTTCTACTTTCTAAATTTTATACTACATATATATAAAGTATATATTAAATATACATATTCAAATTTTACTCGTTTTGTTACATTTGTTTACAAAACAAACAAGCAAACAAAAAGCCGCAATATATGCGGCTTTACAACATATTATATATTTTATTATTTATCGTATTTGTTTATTGCAGATGTAATGTTATGTTTTCTTGCTTCGTCTTCAAGATAATCAAACGCACTTTCCATATCAACGGAAGCTTTGAGGTCGAAGTTTGTTTTAATTGCATTATATTCTTCTTCCGTGATGCCGTTTTCTGAATTTGCAATTAATTCATGCAGTTCACCTAAAATTGCATCTGAATATTGTTTATATTTTTCATCGTTTGAAGCTGCCGCGTCCACCGTTGTTTTATCAACCACACGAATATTTTTTACAACAGATGTTTGTTTTTCCAAAGTGTCTGTTTTAATATATTCGCCTTCGTTAATTCTGTCTAAAGTGCGAGATGCAAGGTCGAAGTTTGATTGGTCTGAAACATTGTAAAATTCAACATCGTTATTATTTACAATATCCGAAACCTGTAAAACCGCTTCCGTGAAATCAGCTTGGGCTTCTGAATGTTCTTCGGTTGTTGCAGTATCAGTTGTTGCCATTGCGCCCGATTTTGAATATGCCGTAGCTGTTAATTTTGTTTCAAATATCTTAGCGGCTTCATCCACCATATCAAGAAGCCCCAACCCTAAGTTTTGAATTTCGCCATGGGTTAATTCACCACAGAACAATTCAACTATTCTGTCAACATCGCCCATATCAAATTCAAATATATTCGGCTGTTTTGCAAATTCTTCCGCTTCTTTTTTGGCTTCTTGTTGAAGTGAATCCAATAATGCCATATCTTCTAAATAAGAATTATCAACCACTGTATCTGCAGGCGGTGTTGTTACCTCGGGAACTGCAGGCTTTGTTGTTTGGGTACCTTGTGCAGTTTCAGGTGCATTTAGCTGAACGTTATATGCAGCGCTTAATTCTTGTATATCGGCTTCTGTTATATTGTCCCCATACAATTCAAGCGCAGCTTTAAGTTCCGGATTGCTTTCGGCTGCTTTTTGCAGTGCGGCAAGTGATGATGTATTTGCACCTTGCGTTGTTTCTGCGCCTTCTTGTGCGGCAGCATCACCTTCGGCAGGCGCTTCGCTTGTTTCGGAAGCTGATTCTGCTTCTTTTTTGGCTAAATCTTGAATTTGTTGTTGAACTGTTGCAACTTCTTCTTGTGCGGCAGTTCTTTTTTGTTTAAGCTCAATGCCTTCTTTTATTGAATCCGCGTATTCTTCTCTTGCGGTTTCTCTTTCTTCTATTGCTTCTTCATAATCTTTTCTTGCTTGTTCCGCATCTTGTTTCAATTGCGCAACTTTTGCTTCCGCATTTTTTACTTTTTGCGTAACTGTATTAAATAAGGTTTCAAAAATGTTTGCGTCTTTTAATTCATTAAGTTCACTTAATGCGGCCGCATAATTTTTGGATGCTGTATTATATGCCGATAAAGTGCTCGTGACATTTTCGCCCGCAGCAGCATAAGCGGCTTGTTTTTCTTGTTTTACTGCCGAATTTGCTTCTATTTGGCTGTCAATATCTGCAACAGCGCTTTGTTTTTCCGCTAAGGTTGCCTCAAGAGCGCTCATTTCAGCAGATTTTGCACCCGTTGTTTGACTTGACGGGATATAAGCATCTGCTCTGTCTGTTGTAGAAACTCCTTCAGCTGAACTTGTTCCTTCAAATAATGGCGCTTCGCTTGCACCTGCGGCGCTTGTTTGCTGCACCTGACTGTCTGCTGCTGCCGCAACTCCTGCAACGGAAGCATCTACACCGGTTAAATCTTTGTCGACACTTGTCATGGTTTGGTTGCTCCTTCTTTTTCAAAGTGTGCTTATTCCATGATTTCGGCATTATTTAACTAAAAATTTAAAAACTGTTACATAACTTAACAGTTATTTTTTAATGGTTAATCTTTCTAAAAACCTTACCATTCTTGTTAAAATTCCTTCTTCATCTTTTGAAATTGAATCTACAAGAATTGTTTTCATTCCTATTTTTTTGCCTGCCAAAATGTCTGTTAAGGGTCTGTCGCCAACCATAACAACTTCTTTAATTTCAAGCCCCATTTCAAAACAAGCTATTTTTAAAACTTTGACATCGGGCTTTCTTGCGTTGCCATACACTTTAACGGGGGAAATTTTTTGAACTTTATCTATATAGCCTTTTTTGTGGTTATTTGAAATTATTGCCACTTTAAAATCTTTTTGCAAATCGTTTAAAAAATCTAAGGTTTTTTTTGTGAATTTGCCTGTTTTAGATTGCATAACGGTTGAATCCAAATCAAAGAAAATGCCTTTTATGCCTTTGCTTTTTAGTTCATTTGTATCAATATCATAAATAGATTCAAGGTTATAATCAGGTTTTATTCGCATGTTGTTTCCTTTATTTCTTTTGAATTGTCTTTTATGCCGATTGTTCTTAAAAGCCCAAAATTAGCTTCTTTTTTCCAATCATCGTTTGTTGCTTCAACTTCCATTAAAACAACATCGTTTGTATGGGCAACATCATTTGTTTCTCTTTTATTGTTAATTATATTGATTACTTTTGCTTTTGTAGAATAATTTGGCGTTATTATTTCAAATTCATCATTCAGATAAACTTTATTTTTCATCAAAACTTTAATTTTATTATCAGTTAATTCTTGAATAATGCCTAAAAAATCTGCCCCTGCTAAGCCTTTTGAAATATCGTAGCTATAGGTTGTTGAATCGTTGTTTCCTAAGAAAAATCCTGTTGTATAGCCCCTGTTTCCGACTTTTAAAAGTTCAAGATACCCATCATCAGGGGTTATTTTTCCATCCATAACCATTCTATAAGCTCTTGCTGTTGCGCTTACATAATATAAGCTTTTTGTTCTGCCTTCAATTTTAAAAGAATCAACGTAATTTTTAAGTTCATCTAAATATTTAACAAGGCATAAATCTTTGGTGGATAAAATGTGTGAGCCTTTGTCATCTTGAATTATTTCATAGTATTCATTTGGTCTTGTTTCTTCAACAAGTTTATAGCTCCACCTGCAAGCTTGAGCGCAAGCCCCTTGGTTTGCCTTTCTTTCGTTTCCTGTCATATAATCTGAAAGAAGGCATCTGCCTGAATAACTCATGCATTGTGCACCGTGGATAAAACATTCAAGTTCAATATCAGGAACATTTTTTCTTATTTCTTCTATTTGAAATAAAGAAAGTTCACGAGCTAAAATAACCCTAGCTGCCCCTAAATCTCTCCAAAATTTAACGGCTTCAGAATTTAGAGTGTTAGTTTGGGTTGAAATGTGAATATCAATATCAAGGTTTTTTAATTCTCTTTTAACTACATTTAAAATTCCAAAGTCTGAAATAATAAGAGCATCAGGCTTTGCTTCTTCAATTACGGGCAAGGTTTCATATAATTTTTTAATATCGTTATCAAATGCAAAAATATTTAGAGTTAAATAAACTTTTTTATTCAGTTCCTTTGCTATTTTTGTTGCAATTTTAAGGTTGTCTTTTGTTATAATGTCGCCTTTTCTCATTGTTCTTAAAGAAAAATCAACAAGCCCCAAATAACAAGCGTCTGCCCCATAATGAAAGGCATAGCGCATTTTTTCAATACTTCCTGCAGGTAACAATAATTCGCTCATAGAAAAATATTAGCATAAAAATAAAATTCGGCACCTTGGTTATCTTTGGTGCCGAATTAAAAATTTTAATCTTCCATGCAGCATTTAAAAGTGAATGCTTTAATATGGCAGGCTGAAATGTTTAACCACTTAAAATGTCTTTCTTTTGCTTCTTCGTCATGATGCTTCATGCATTTAACGGTTGCATCTTGCAAGGTGATAATATCTTTAATACATTTGTTGTCTTCGCAATCTAATAAAGTTCCTTTAATTTCAACTTTATCCATCCATAAAACAATTGAATCGGATTCGCTTGTTTTTGCAACTTTATAAATTGCTTCATACATTTTTTCGCTCATAATTTTTCCTTTCTATATACAAAAAGAAATATATGAGAAATAAAAATTTATTCCATTGCCTTTTTTAAAAATTTAAACGGTAATTTTTTCTCTTTTTAAATGTTCATTCAAAAATTTTGCGGTATATGAATTTTTGCATTTTAAAATTTGGTTCAAATTACCTTTTGCAATAACTTCGCCGCCAAAATCGCCGCCATCCGGGCCAAGGTCTATAATGTGGTCTGCACATTTAATTATATCCATATTATGTTCAATAATTAAAATGCTGTTGCCTTGATCTGCCAGTTTTTGAATAATTTTAACAAGTTTATCAACATCATAAAAATGAAGGCCAACGGATGGTTCATCCATAATATAAAGGGTTTTGCCCGTTGCTCTTTTATTTAATTCTAAAGCTAATTTTATTCTTTGGGCTTCGCCGCCTGATAGCGTTGTTGCGCTTTGCCCCAATTTTATATAATCTAAACCTACATCATATAAAGTTTGAAGGCGGCTTTTAATTCTTGGAATATTTTCAAAAAATTCTAAGGCCTCTTTTACTGTCATATCAAGAACATCTGATATGCTTTTACCTTTATATTTAACTTCTAAGGTTTCAGAATTATATCTTTTTCCTTTGCAGACATCACAAGTGATATAAATATCCGATAAAAAGTTCATCTCAATTTTTAAAACGCCATCACCCTTGCATTTTTCGCACCTTCCGCCTTTAACATTAAAGCTGAACCTGCCTTGTTTATACCCTCTTACTTTGGCTTCATTTGTTTGAGAAAAAATATCTCTTATATGAGAAAAAAGTTCTGTGTATGTTGCAGGGTTTGACCTTGGGGTTCTTCCTATGGGGGATTGATCAACCATAACTACTTTATCAATGTTTTCAAAACCTTTAATTTCATCTACCCCCAAAGGTTTTGGGCGATTACCCCTTAATTTATGAAGAGAATATTCATATAAAATGTCATTTACCAAGGTTGATTTGCCTGAACCTGAAACGCCTGTTACAGCAACAATTTTGCCTAATGGAATATTTACATCTATATTTTTTAAATTATTCAGGTGTGCATTTTTGATTTCCAAATAATTGCCGTTTCCAAGCCTTGTTTTTGTCGGAACTTTTATTTCTTCTTCACCTGATAAATATTTTCCTGTTATTGAATTTTTTTCTTTAACAATATCTTCAATATTGCCGTAAGCTATAATATTTCCGCCTTCTGTTCCTGCTTTTGGGCCAATATCCACAATGTAATCAGCACTTCTTATTGTGTCTTCATCGTGTTCAACCACAATTAAGGTGTTGCCTAAATTTCTTAATTTAAACAATGTTTCAATAAGCATTGCATTATCTTTTTGATGAAGCCCGATTGAGGGTTCATCTAAAACATATAAAACACCCGTCAGCCCGCTTCCGATTTGTGTTGCAAGGCGAATTCTCTGAGATTCGCCACCTGATAGAGTGGATGCCTTTCTTTTTAAATTAAGATAAGATAACCCCACATCCATTAAAAATTTAAGCCTTGACCTTATTTCATCCAAAACTTGTTTTACAATTGCAAGTTTAAAATCATCCAAACTTAAATAAAGGTCTTGAACAAAGTCATAGGCTTTATCAATAGACATTGAACAAAAATCATCTATATTTTTGCCGTTTATGGTGGCAGATAAAACATAAGGGTTCAATCTTGCGCCATTACAGGCTTTGCAGGGGGTTTCACCCATATATTTTGAAATTTCTGCACGAATAATATCTGAATCCGATTGTTCATATTTTTTCATCATATAAGGAATAACGCCAATATACGGGTGATAATGAACTCTCATTGTTTTTGTGCCAAAATCACAATATTTCATTTTTATGGTTTCATTGTCGTTACCATATAAAATAATTCCTTTTTCACGGGGAGATAGCGACCTAAAGGGTTTATTCGGGTCTATTTCATAGTGTTCGCAAACAGATATTAAAACATCGTGGTAATATTTATTTTGTGTTTTTGCCCAAGGGTAAATTGCCCCTTCGTTAATTGATTTCAAATCATCCGGAACAACCAAATCGGGCATAACTTCATAGTGTGCGCCAAGCCCCGAACAAACCTTGCAAGCGCCATAGGGGGCATTAAAGCTGAATAGTCTTGGCGATAATTCTTCAAAACTTAATTCACAATCGGGGCAGTTTAATTTTTCCGAGAATAATTTTTCTTCTCCCCCTATTATATCAACACAAACAAGCCCATCTGCCCTTTGAAGCGCCGTTTGAACGCTGTCAAAAATTCTTGCTTTAGATGAATCCTTCACGACAATTCTATCTATAACAATATCAATGTTATGTTTTTTTGTTTTTTCAATTTCAATTTCATCTTCATCTAAATTATAAATTTTATCATCAATTCGAACCCTTACAAAGCCTTCCTGTTTTAGAGCAGACAAAAGGCTTGAATATTCACCTTTTTTGCCCCTTATAACAGGTGCCATTATTTGGATTTTTGTGCCTTCCGTTAGAGATGTTATTTTTGAAACAATTTCATCTATTGTTTGAGGAACAATTTCTCTGCCGCATTTCGGGCAATGAGGAGTTGCGGCACGGGCAAATAAAAGCCTTAAATAATCATAAATTTCCGTTATTGTGCCAACGGTTGACCTTGGGTTATTTGAGGTTGATTTTTGATCAATTGAAATTGCGGGCGATAAACCTTCAATAGAATCTACATCGGGTTTATCCATTTGCCCCAAAAATTGCCTTGCATAGGTGGATAAGCTTTCAACATATCTTCTTTGGCCTTCCGCAAAAATGGTGTCAAAAGCCAAAGAGCTTTTGCCTGAACCTGAAACCCCCGTAAAGACAATTAAATTATCCTTCGGAAGTTCAATATCAACATTTTTTAAATTATGCTGTCTTGCACCTTTTATGATTATTTTGTCGTTCATATAAATATTATATGCCGAACCTTATTCTAATCAAATAATGTTGGATTTTACCGCAATCACTGCGGCTTGAACCCTGTCTGTAACATGCATTTTATTTAAAATGTTGCCCACATGCGCTTTTGCGGTATTGGTGCTTATTATAATTTCTTTTGCAATTTCGCTGTTTGATTTGCCTTCCACAAGAAGTTTTAGCACTTGCTTTTCTCTTACTGTTAAATCAAAAGAAGAAGCCTGTTTCTTATAGAGGTTTTGAAGGTCATAAGAGTCAGGCTTAGGAAATGCTTCTTTGTATAGGTTGATGTGGTCAGGGCCTATCCAATATGCCCCAAAATGCACCGCTTTTATAATTTTCATTAATTGTTCATGGTCAATGCTTTTTTGAACAAATGCGTTTGCCCCTTCGTACATGCTTGCAATAAAATATTCTTTGTCTTTGTTTGAACTTAAAATAATTACTTTAACTTTTGGAAATTCTTTTTTAATAAGTTTTGTTGCTTCGATTCCGTTTATTCCGTTTAAATCCATGCTCATAAGAACAATATCCGGTATATGCGAACTTTTTAGTGAGGCAATAAAATTATCTGCATTTTCAAAGTCTTTAATCTTTTCAATAATATCAAACGTAGATAGAATATGTTTTAATGAAATCCTTGTCAATAAACAGCTATCAACAATGGAGAGCCTTATTTTGGCATATTTTATACTACTCATTTTCTGTCCCGTTACTTATTTATTTACAAAGATATCAAACACCACAAAAAGATGAAAATAAATCACCCGATTGGGTAATCATTATGGTTCGCTGACATTAAAATCAAACGTAAAGACTATATCCAAACTATCTCTGTTGAGTGCATCGGGCAACGGTGGAAAGGGTTTCGACATTTCAATCGCATCCAGTGCCGATTTATCAAAATCTGCCATGCCGGAACTTGAAAATAAAACATTAGAAACAAGCTCGCCATCTTTATTTACGGTAAATTTAACGGAAGCTTTTTTTAGGTTTGAACCGACAGGCGGTGTCCAATTTGTTTTAATTGAAAGTTCAATTTCTTTAATATATTCTGCAACAAGTTTTGAATTCAGAGGTTCGGGCTCTTGCTTTTGAACCTTTTGAAGGGGGGCTTGTTCTTTAACTTCATTTTTAGATAAACCCATTTTATATTCAGCAGCCCTTTTAAGAGATTGCGCCTGTTTATTGTCTTTGTTTTCAGCCAGAATTTCTTCTGCAATATTTTTTGCACTGTCAAGCGCATTTAATTCAAAATAGCATTTTGCAAGCTCCATTGCCACGTTTTCTTCAAAAGATGTTTGAATTGAATCTTCAAGATATGGAATTGCTTTTTTATATTGCAGCCTTTGGAAATAAATTTCGCCAATTTTTGCATTTGCAATTGCAGACTCAGGTTCTTCTTCAAGAATTTTTTCAAATATTGTAATTGCTTCATCTGCTCTGCCTGTTTGTTTGTATGTTTCCGCAGTTAAAGAAAGTGCTTCTATGTTATCGGGCTGAGAATTGCTTGCGGTTGTTAAATATTTTGATGTCGTTTTATAATCGTTTATTGAAAAATAAAATTTGCCTAATTCAAAATTGGGCTCAAAGAAATCGGGCTTAAATTCAACCGCTTTTTTGTAGTTTTCAATTGCAAGCTCATTATTTCCTTTTTCCATATAAATTTTGGCCAAATAGTTGTATGCATCGGGGTCATCCACTATTTCAAGCTGCTTGTTTAAATTTTCAATTGCTTTATCATATTCCCCGTTGTCATAATTTTTAACTGCTTCAAAAAAGAAATTTTGCGCCTCTTTTAAAGTTACATCAGGCTTTGCAAAGTTTAAATTTCCAAAACGCATATTAAAATTAAAAGTAAAAGCGCTGTAGCAAAGAATGAAAAATGTTACAAGAAGAACCGCAACAAAAACCTTCAGTGCCAGTTTTCTTTTCTTTGGGCGCTTAGTGTCATCTTCTTCAAAAAATTCTTTGTCTATGTCAAATTCTTTTTTAAAAAGCAACTTTTTCCTTCAATTCAATATATTTTTTCATATCTAAATTTAAAATGTGTTTCATTTCATCAAAATTTTTGGCTTCAATAAAAAGCGAACAGAACATAGGCTTTGTTTTATAGTCATATTGCCTTGTTTCTAATATTTTAACATTAATATCTTTTAAGAAATTATCAATATTAAAAGAAGCTATTTCTTCTTTATTTATATCAGATGGAACTTCACCCATAACAAAAGCGTATGTTGAATTATTATCTTTTAAAATTTCATTCCAATTCGGTTTTTTATTTTCCATAAAATATTCATAAACATTTATGTTATAGGCATATTTTGCTAAATCACATAAGCACCACCCTGCAAATCTTAGGGGGTTTACTTCAATTGGAATTATATTATCCCCATCTATTCTAAGTTCAATATGAACAGGAAAATTTTTAAGCCCTATAAGTTTGCCCATTTTGGTTAATAAATTATTTAATTTGTTATAGTTTTTATTGATAATTTCAGAAGATGTGAAATAAAGCCTGTCTGAAACATCGTATTTATCAAAAAATGGGTGTTTATAAAGGTTTAAAAGAACAGGGTTTGAGCTTTCATCAAAATAAACATCGGCTGCGTATTCATCCCCTTTTATAAATTCTTCTATTATAAAATTATTTGAATTTAAAACTTCGATTGGGAATAATTTTTGGTTTTTTTCATAAGAATTTTGAATGTTTTTAATAACTAAATCAAACTCATCTTCTCTCCAAACAGTGTAAACCCCAAGGCTTAAAAAACCAATGGACGGCTTTATAACGAACGGATATTTTAGTTTTGTTTTGTCAATTTCGCCTAATTTTGAATAAGGAATTTCTTCAAAGTAAAAATCGGGGTAAATTTCTTTTAAAACTTTTCTAAATTCAACTTTATCTTTAAAAAGTTTTATCCAAGACAGAATTTCTTCGCCTTCTAAAATTTCTGTAATTTTTTTAATTGTGTTTTCAGAATTTGTATAAATTTTTTTATTTTTTAAAAATAGAGTTTTAAATTCTTCATCACCAATTAAATTTGCCGCTTTTCCTTTTGTAAGTTCGTTTTCATATGTGGGGTAATTATTTTTATTCAATGTTTCAAATAGAAAATTTGAAATATATGGTTCATCCAAAATAAACATTTTTTAATTCCGTAATCTTATAAGTAAATTCTTTTTAACATTATATGTCAAAATCAACTAAAAAGTACAATTTTTCATGACAAAAGGCAATTTCTGTGATAAGATTTTTGTAACTTTCGTTTTTGTAGATTTTTTCGGGCAAAAACATTGTAAATAGGTGTTCTTAAAGAGCAGAATCGTTCTTTAAGTAGTAAGGAGAAATTAAAATGACAGATAACAAGCGAGTATGGCTGTTTAAAGAAGGAAACGCCGATATGCGTAACTTGTTGGGCGGCAAAGGCGCAAACCTTGCCGAAATGACTAATGCAGGGCTTCCTGTTCCCCCCGGTTTAACAATTACAACAGAAACCTGCATGGAATATATTAATAACGGAAACAAAATGCCCGATGGGCTTATGGATGAAGTTAAGGCTTATTTAAAAGAAGTTGAAAAACAAGCAGGTAAAAAATTTGGTGATAAAGAAAACCCATTGTTGGTTTCTGTTAGATCAGGCGCAAGACTTTCAATGCCCGGTATGATGGAAACCATTTTAAATTTAGGGTTAAACGATGAAACACTTCAAGGCATGATAAATCTTACAAACAATGAAAGATTTTGCTATGACAGCTACAGAAGATTTTTAACAATGTTTGGTTCTGTTGCTTGGGATATTGAAAGAAACCTTTTTGAAGCAGAATTAGACAAAGTTAAAGAAAAAGAAGGCGTTAAAACAGACGCTGAAGTTTCAGCAGAAGGATTAAAATCTTTAATTCCAATCTATAAAGAAATAATTAAAAACCAAACAGGAAAAGAATTCCCGCAAGACCCATACGTTCAACTTCAAGAAGCAATTGAAGCGGTATTTAGAAGCTGGAACATTCCAAGAGCGGTTGCATACCGTAACTTAAATAAAATTGACCACAATTTCGGTACAGCCGTAAACGTTCAAACCATGGTGTTTGGCAATATGGGAAATGACTGTGCAACAGGCGTTTCCTTCACAAGAAACCCTGCAACGGGTGAAAACGAATTTTACGGCGAATATTTAACAAACGCTCAAGGCGAAGATGTTGTTGCAGGTATCAGAACCCCAAAACCGATTAAAGAACTTGCAAATGAAATGCCTGAACTTTACAAACAATATGTTGATATTGCAAAAAACCTTGAAAATCATTATAAAGATGTTCAAGATATGGAATTTACCATTGAAAAAGGTAAATTATACATTCTTCAAACAAGAAACGGCAAAAGAACAGCTGCAGCTGCAGTCAGAATTGCCGTTGAAATGGCTAAAGAAGGCATTATTTCAAAAGAAAGAGCAGTTGAACTTGTTGATCCTTATCAATTATATCAACTTTTGCTTCCATCATTTGACCCTAAAGCCAAAAAAGAAGCTCACAAAATTGCTCAAGGCTTAAATGCATCCCCCGGTGCTGCTATCGGCAAAATTGTTTTTGATACCGATGAAGCTGCAACAAGGGGTGAAGCAGGCGAAAAAGTTATTTTGGTCAGAATTGAAACCTGCCCTGATGACATTCACGGTATGATAGCTTCACAAGGTGTTTTAACCCTAAGAGGCGGCATGACAAGCCACGCCGCAGTTGTTGCAAAAGGCATGGGTAAACCCTGCGTTTCAGGTTGCGAAGACCTTAAAATTGACCTTGCAAACAAAACCTTAACTGCTGCAGATGGCACAATTTACCATGAAAATGACGTTATCTCTATTGATGGCGGCACGGGCGAAGTTATGGCAGGGGCTGTTCAAACACAATCTGCTACAATGGATGAAAACTTTGAAACTTTATTCAAATGGGTTGATGAGTTCAAAAAATTAACGGTAAGAGCAAACGCTGATACTCCATTAGATGTTCAAAACGCTCTTAAATTGGGTGCAGAAGGCGTTGGCCTTTGCAGAACAGAGCATATGTTTATGGACCCATCAAGACTTCCTTGGGTTCAAAAAATGATTATTGCAGGCACAAAAGAAGCAAGAAAAGAAGCTTTAGCAAAACTTCTTCCTATGCAATATCAAGATTTTAAAGATATGTTTAAAGCTCTAAACGGGTATCCAATGACAATAAGGCTCTTAGACCCGCCATTGCACGAATTTTTACCCGATAAAGAAACTTTAATTGCAGAAGTTGCAACCCTAAAAGCTAAAGGTGAAGATTACAAAGAAAAAGAAAATCTTCTTCACACAGTTGAAGAATTATCCGAATCCAACCCGATGATGGGCTTAAGAGGCTGCAGATTAGGGCTTATGTTCCCTGAAATTAACGAAATGCAAGTTAGAGCAATCTTTGAAGCTGCATGCGACCTTAAAAAAGAAGGCTTAACCGTTAAACCTGAAATTATGATTCCTTTAATTTCTCATGTGAATGAGTTAAGAATAGACAGAGCCCTTCTTGAAGAAGTTGCAAAAGAAGTTATGCAAGAAAAAGGCGTTGAAATTGAATATATGTTCGGCACAATGATTGAAATTCCAAGAGCAGCATTAACTGCAGATGAAGTTGCACAATATGCCGAATTCTTCTCATTTGGTACAAACGATTTAACACAAATGACATTTGGCTATTCAAGAGATGACGCCGAAGGTAAATTCTTATCTAAATATGTTGAAGATAAAATTTTACCTGCTAACCCCTTTGAAACACTTGATACTAAAGGTGTTGGCCAATTAATGCAAATTGCTTTAGAAAAAGCATTGCCTGTAAGGCCAAACTTAAAAAGAGGCATTTGCGGTGAACACGGCGGCGACCCGAATTCCGTTAAATTCTGCCACAAAATCGGTTTGAATTACGTTTCTTGCTCGCCATTCAGAGTTCCTCAAGCAAGGTTAGCCGCAGCACAAGCAGCTATTGCCGATAAAAAAGCAAAAGCCTTAGTTTAAAATCGAACCATAATCAATGCGCCATAGAATATATGGCGCATTTTTTATTTAAAAATTTGCAAAATCATTCATATTTGTTTAAAATGTAATTAACAAATTTTAAGAAGCTGAAAAATTATGACCCTTAGAGATGAATATGAATATTTAAAATCAGAGCTTATGGTAGAACTTGCAGATGCAACAGTTATGTGCAATCTTGATTTTCCGTTTGACTTTAAAATTTCAAAAGAAGAAGAAGACAGATATTTTATCCGTGGAGTTCAAACAAGGCTTGCTACCAAAAAATCCATGATAATTTTAGACAATACATACAAAAAATGCAGGCTTTTTCCAAGCGAAGAAACGGTTAAAACATTCATCGAAGCAAGGGATGGTATTTTAGAAGATTATAAAAAAGACGTTATGACAGCCTTTAATTCTGAACTTTGGCGCTATAGAGATGATGATGAAAAAAGCTATTTTGAATACATTAGTAATTTAGCAGAAAGAATTAAAGAAGCTTCAAATAAATATGTTGAAATCTTAAGAAATTTAAAACCCGAAGATATTGAAAAAGAAATTAAGGCAAAAGATAAGCTTAAAAAAACAGAAAACACAAATTTCCTTCAAAACGCTGCAAAAAATAAAAAAGGTTTGTTTTAATTTTTTAAACTTAAAAAAGCGCTCATTCTGTTTGTTGTTTTGTTTTCTTTTCTGTATGAAAAGAAAAGGTTGTTGTTGTGGAATGTGCAATATGCGGTTACATCAATCTCTTTAATTCCGACTTCAATTAATTGCCTTTTGTTTATTTCTTTTAAATCGGCATAAAATTTGCCATTTTCTTCTTTTGTGGTGCCAATATTATTTTTAACCGTATTTTTAAGTTCATTCATAATTTCTTCACTTGTTTCAAAACAATTAAAACAAATATTTGGGCCAATTAATGCTTTTATATCATTTGGGTTTGAATTAAATTCTTTTTCCATTTTTAAAACAGTTAAAGGTGCTATTTTTTGAACAGTCCCTCTCCAGCCGCCATGGGCAATTGCCCCTATATTTAATTTAAAATCGTATAAAATAATAGGGGTGCAATCTGCAAAGTTTAGAAAAATGCCTGTTTTATTATCATCCAAAATAAGTGCGTCAGTTTCAAGGTAGGTTTCAACATCTTTTTTTACAATTTGAATATTATTTGTGTGGGTTTGTTTGGGGTGAATTAACCTATCCAGTTTAAATTCTTTTTTAATTAATTCTTTTTGCTTTTCTGCTTCATTAATTAAATTTTCTTCTTTTGTTTTCAGAATTAATTCTTTTGTTGTAAAAAAATGGTTAACGCCATTAAACAAGGTTGATTTTAAAACCGTTTTATCTAAAACTTTATCAAAATAAAACATCTACACCCCTAATTTATTAAAAAGGCCTAAAAATTCAGGAAAAGACGTATTCACCCAGATAAAATCTTTAATTAAACATTCTGATTTTGCTTTTAACCCTGCAACATAAAAGCTCATTGCAAGCCTGTGGTCGTTATATGTATTTAATTCAACGTTTCCTTCAATTTGTTTTTGGGCGTTTCCTTCAATTATAAAGCCATCATCCGTTGGTTCAATATTAAAGCCCATTTTCTTTAATTCTTCTGCTGTGCATTTTATTCTGTCAGATTCTTTATTTTTAAGGTCACCTGCATCTTTTATAATTGTTTTACCTTTCGCAAAGCCTGCTAAAACACAAATAACCGGAATTTCATCTATTAACCTTGGGATAATATCGCCTTTAATTTCTGTTCCTTTTAAATCAGGTGAATATTTAACTCTTACATCTCCAATTTTTTCGCCGTTTACTGTTTTTTCATCAAGAATTTCAAAATCAACATTCATATTTTTCATAACATCAATAATGCCTGTTCTTGTTTCATTCAGGCCGACATTTTTAATTATAATGTCTGAATTTTTGGTTATGGCAGCTGCCACCATAAAAAATGCAGCAGATGAAATATCCCCCGGAATATAAACATCTTTTGGAATTAAAAATGAACTTCTGATTGCAGTGTAGAATTTATCTTCAATTTTTCCCGTTTTAATGTCAGCTTCAAAATATTGAAGCATAATTTCCGTGTGGTTTCTGGATAAACTTGGTTCAATAACTTTTGTTTCGCCAACACCATTAAACCCTGCAAGCAAAATTGAAGATTTAACCTGAGCCGAAGCTATTTTTGATTCGTATGTAATTCCATTTAATTTTGAACCTTTAATTTTTAATGGCGCTTTATTTTCATTGGATTCAATTTTTGCACCCATTAAAGTTAAAGGTTCAATTATTCTTTTCATTGGGCGTTTAGATAAACTTTTATCTCCAAATAATTCCGAATTAAATTTTTGCCCCGATAAAAGACCCGTCATAAGCCTCATTGTTGTGCCTGAATTGCCGCAATCAAGGGCGCAAGAAGGAGCTGATAAACCGTTTTTTGAATTTATAAAAAGTGTTTTATCATCAATAAAATTAACTTCTAAACCTAAATTTTTAAAAATTTCAAGAGTTGAGATTGGGTCTTTTCCTTTTGAAAAATTTGAAATTTTTATTTTTCCGCCTGTAAGAGAACCTAAAATTATTGCTCTGTGAGAAATAGATTTATCTGACGGAATTATAACTTCACCTTTAATAGGTGAAGTTATAGCGTTAATTTTTATATCATTATTCATTATTTGCAAGTTTCCTTACAAAGTTTGGAACTGAAAATACTCCTTTATGAAGTTCTCTATTATATAGTTTTGCATTTTGTTCAATTTTAATTGCACGAGCTTCATCTTTAATAGAATTATCGTTATCATCTGTGCAAAATGCCCAAGACCAATAGCCACCGGGGTATGTAGGAATGGGGCCTGAGTATGGAAGAACGGTTTTAAACACTTTATGAAGCAAGATATACATTTTTCTCATTTCATTTTTGTTTGCAAATGGTGATTCGGATTGCGGGGTAACAATGCCGCCTTCTTTTAAGCTTTCTTTAACGTTTGTGTAAAATTCTTCCGTAAATAAGCCTTCTCCTGGGCCCATAGGGTCTGTTGAATCAATTAAAACAACATCGTAGCAATTTTTTTTGTTTTTAATAAATTCAATTGCATCTTCAACATAAATATTTACCCTTTTGTCATCCAATTTTCCTGCAATAGTCGGCAAAAACTTTTTGCTTGCTTCAATTACAAGCCCGTCTATTTCGCATAAATCAACATTTTTAACCGTGTCATGCAATAAAACTTCTCTAACCGTTCCGCCGTCCCCGCCGCCAATTACAAGAACGTTTTCAGGGTTTTTATGAGAGCATAAGGGAATATGTGAAATCATTTCATGGTAAAAGAATTCATCCGCCTCGGTTGTCATCATAAGGCCGTCAAGCGTTAAAACATTTCCTAAGCCCCTTGATTTAAAAATTTCAACCTTTTGAAATTCGGATTGCTTTGAATATAAAATATCGCCTTCCGTTTCAATTGCAATGCCATAGCCATTTGGGGTAATTTCTTTATATAAATTATTCAGCATATTTAAAATTCCTTATAACAAAATATTAAACCGTTGTCTTGTTATTATACAAAAAAAGTTGCTTTTTTGATAGAATGAATATGGAAAATTTTTTATGAAGAATAACATTTTAAAAACTTTTGAAGAATTTTTAAGAGAACCCATCAGCATTTTAAAAAGAACCATTGTAAATATTACAGGTATTGAAACAGCTGAAGGCGGGAATAGGTCAATTACTGTTGAAACAACGGATGACGGCAAAATTCAAATTAATGTTATAAATTCTAAAAAAGCTTATAATCTTTTATCTTCCGTTATGTACAAAAGGCAAATATCAGAATTAAGGCATTTAATTAATGAAAATAAAAGCGGCGAAGTTCATAAAAAGCTCACCCTGCCTCAAATTAGCACCCACGTTTAAAGAGGCCGAATTTGCACTTTTGGGGCGCTCTAATGCGGGCAAATCAACTTTTATAAATGTAATTACAAATAACGGCAAACTTGCAAAAACGTCTAACACCCCCGGGAAAACAAGGCTTATAAACCATTTTGAAGTTACATCCGATAAAGGAAATTTTATTATTGCAGATTTACCGGGGTATGGCTATGCAAAAGTTTCAAAAACCATGCAAAACGAATGGCAAAAGAATTTGGAAGAATACCTTTTAAAGCGTGAAAATTTGGCATATTGTTTTTTATTTCTGGATGCAAGGCATGGAATGTTAGAAAATGATATAAATATGATAAATTGGCTTATTTTAAATAAAGTTCCTTTTATCAACATTTTAACCAAATGCGACCTTAGCCGCCAAGGGGAAGTTCAAAAAAGAAAACAAGAAATTGAAACCTTTACAAAAACAATGTGCATTTTATTTTCAAATTCAAAACCGATGTATAAAGAAAAAGTTTATGATTTTTTGGAATGTAACATTTAATTAATATATGTTGCCATGCTCTGTAAATAAGAGCAGAATATATTTATGGTGTTTTACAGTTTAATTTCAACGGATATTTTAGATAAATCGGATTTTAAAAAAACAATTAATCAGGCAAAGAAAGATTGCTTGAAAGAAGCTTTGGCCAAATTAAGAGAGTTTGATGCAATGAATGAAACATTTTTTAAAGCCGCTATGCCAAGCGATACTCCAATTGTTGCAATCAGAAAAAGAACAAATAAACTTTTAAAAAAGAAGCGTGAAAAAGAACTTAAAAAACTTTTAGGATAATAAAAAAACGGCCCTTAAATTTAAGAGCCGTTTTTATTTTTGTCTGATTTTATTTATGCTTTATCAGAATATCTTGTAATTGCATCTGCATATTCATCAATGATATCGCCTGAAACAGCTTTTGCTTTAGGCACTGCCATTACTTGACCTTCAATGTCGTATTTATCTTCAATTTCAGCTTTTTGTTCGGGGCTTGATGCAACAAGGCCTGTTTGAGTGTTAACTGAATCTAATACGTGTTTTCTTTCGAAGTCTTCTAATGGGAAATCGCCTGATGCAATTTGCATTGTTGTGTGGTAAAGTGCGTTTAATGTGCCGCAATCTGCCCAAGGTTCACTTGATTTAACAGCATAAATCTTTTGATTACCAAGAACTTCTTTTGCTTCGCTAAGTGCTTCTAATGGCATATCTTGTTTAATTGAATCTTTAATTTGTTTTTGAGCACCTTCGGCATCTTCGTTTTGAGTTAAGGCCATCAAGATTGGTGTGAATGTTTTTGACCAGTCTCTTGGTTCTTTGCCTGAATTATTTGCAGGTAAATATGGTTCTAAGATAGATAACGCTTTAAATGCTTCTTTTGAAACCGCAAATTGGAAAGTATTTGCAAAGCAGTTGTCGTTTTCATCAACATAGCCTTCTTCAAATTCTTTCGGTTTTTCTGCAAAAGCTTCAATTTCGCCTTTATCATTAATTTTCATAATGCCTAAAGAGCCTCTTGCATCTTCTTTATCAACTTGTTTTGCAACCATAACAACTGCAGCATTTCCTGTGTTCATTATGTTTGTCATTTCTGATAATGCTTTTGGAATACGGCTCATAGCATCGTTTGGAAGAATCAATAAGCTATCTCTGCCTTCTCTTTCCATTGTATCGTACATATCAACCGTAAAGCCGCCATTGCCGCCGTTTACACCTGAATCATTCAAATAGAATTTAATGTTTTTGCCGATTCCCAAATTGCCTTTTGAACAATCAAGAAGGCCTGCCTTATGAAGCGAAATAAATGTTGTTTCCATAGGTGTTAAACCTGTTGCTGTTCTAAAGCAGCCTTTTGTAAGGTTTGAGCCTTTGGGGTTGCCGTGCATAATTTTGCTTGATGAAGCATTTGTATATTCCGCACGTGAACCAAAACCGCCCGCTAACATTGAAAGTTGCATATTTTGTGCACCTTCTGCAGGTTTAAATTCATCTAAAACAATTTCACCGTTATTAACTTTTTCAACAAAAGTTGCAATAGAATCAATGATTTCAGGAACAAATCTGCCGTCTTCAAGGCCGATTACAAGCTCTGTGCCGCCGCCTTGTGAACCGCCTTGTTTTTCTTCAACAACGGGAACATCATGAACTTCAAACGGTTTGAATACGTTTTTATTTTGTTCCGCAATAACGTTTAATGCGCCGTTTGATGCATCTTTTTTGGTTAATTGGCCTGCATTTGTCAAAAGAACATTTTCGCCGTCTTCAACAACAGCCATTAATTTGCCTTTTGTATTTAATACGTAAGCATTTTCAGGAGTACCTTTTATGCTTCTTCTGTTATCTGAATCAAGATTGATTGAATATGGTTCAAGTTCAAATTTTAATGATTGTTGAATTTTTTCTGTCCAGCCGGGGTATTCATGTGCCTTTCTTGGAGTTCTTACAACCATTTCAAATTTCATGTTGTTGCCATGGCCTTTTTTAACTTGGGTTCTGGCATCTGTTATTGTGCCTTTGTCTTTATCTTTGGCAATGTCTATAGTTGTTTTAACCGCATCATCGTATTTTGGAAGGTCATCTTTAAACTTTGAAACAAGTTTTGATACATCCGCACGAGAGCCGACTTCTTCACCTTTTCTACCATGTTCAATATCTTGGCAAGTTACCATTGATTGGTTTAATTCATCAAATGCGGCAGCCAAACTTCCCGTAAAAGAAACGGTTGAAGCCATAGGAATATTGTTATAAGCACGATAAGCGGCAGCTAATTTGTCTGCGCCATAGTTTGCTTGTTGACCTTTAAATTGAATAACATTTGTTGCATTATTCTCTTTTTTTACACTGTTTGCTGATTGCAGATTGTAATTTCTCGTTAAGCCATCTGCCATCGAAATACGGTTGAGCATTTTAACACCTTTCTCTATATATTAATTACTAAAAACAACACGTCTTTTTGTTTTAGCATACAAAAGGTTAAAACTCAAACAAAATTTTTTTTGTTAATAAAAATTTACTTGCTTAATAATACTTAATAATTAAGAAACAAGCCTTCTGCATTTGTTTCTAATTCTTCTTTGTTCTCTTTCTTTGTTTGAAATTTCTCTTTGAAGTCTTCTTATTTTTATTCTTTTTTCATCATCCGAAAGAGAAGAAGAATGCCTTACTTTTCTTATTTGTTTTTCTTTATATCTTATATCGTAATCAAGTTTTTTTAGCTCTCTTTCAAGCCTGTATGTAGGGTCGTATGAAATTAAGGAATTATTAGCCAAGCAAACATTTGAATTTAAAAGAAAAATTCCCAAACCAAATAAAATTAAAAAAATTTTTTTCATAAAATAAACCTTTTTTCTTTTGTTTTAAGCTTAAAAATAAGCTTTTTGAAGCAATAAAAAGCTATAGATTATTTCTTATTTATTTTTTTAATAATTTGAAATAAAAAAACAACGGCTATGGAAGTTCAAAAGCGGTAAGAAAATCTCCTTCTTCGCTTTTTTCTTTGCAAAAGCTGCCGTTATGAGCAAAAATTATTTTTTCACAAATTTTTAACCCAAGCCCTGTGCCTGTTTTATATGGGGTTTTATCAAATTTTATTTTGCTTTTAACTTCCACGCTTAAATTAATTCCTTTTGTTTTAACGGAAATATTTATTGTGGAATTTTCTTTTGAATATTCAAAAGCATTTGATAAAAGGTTTATTATAACTCTTTGTATTTCAATTTCATCATAAAGTTTGATAAAATCTTCCGTTAAATAATTAACTTCAACTTTTTGTTCTTTTGTTTCAAACAAAATGCCAATGTTTTTAATAGATTCTTCAATTGTTTTTCTTATATCGTTTTTTGTTTTGTTTAAAACAATTTTACTTTTGTTTATTCTGTAATCACCCAAAATATTATCTAATAAAAGCTGTAAATATTTATTTGAAGCTAAAATATTTAAAATTGTATTGCTTGCTTCTTTGCTCAAAATTCCAAAAGCACCCGAATATAAAAGCTTTAATGCCGTTACTTGTGCTTTTACGGGCGTTTTCATATCATGTGCAAGCATAGCTAAAAATTCTGTGTCGTTAAGTGTAATTTTGTTTTGGTGCAACACTGTTTTTTAACCCGTTTTTTGCTAAACAAGTGTATTATCCTGTTTTAAAGGGTTTTTGGCTACTGGCCGAACGGGTAATTTTAACCTATTTTATTTTGAATGAAGAATAAGCCCGTAAAGAATACTGTCTGCTATTGCATTGTACGATGCGGTAATAATGTTTTCAGACACCCCGACAGTATCCCAAATGTTAATGCCATCGGTACTTTCTATTGAAACCCTTACCGTTGCTGCGGTTCCGTCTTTTGAATCAAGAATTCTTACTTTAAAATCAGAAAGTTTAAACTTTTTAACCGCAGGATATTTTTCAAACAAAGCTTTCCTTAAGGCGATATCCAAAGCATTAACAGGGCCGTCGCCTTCAGATACGGTGTGGATTATTTCATCTTTTATTTTAATTTTAACGGAAGCTTCTGTTATGGTTACATTTTTATATTCACCTTTTGAATCCATAAGGGTGGTGTCGCCGATAACTCTGAAACCCAAAAGTTCAAATAAATTTGGTTTTTTCCCCAAAACATCCATAACAAGAATTTCAAAGCCCGCATCAGCGCCTTCATAGGCAAAACCTTGCCATTCAAGTTGTTTAATTCTTTCTGTTACTTTTTTAATTTCATTATCATTTTCAAATTGAACAAACCTGAAATTTTTTGCTTTTTCTTTAATAGAAGCTGTTCCTGCCTGATCTGAAACAAGAAATCTTCTTTCATTGCCTATAAGTTCAGGGTTAATGTGTTCATAGGTTTGAGAATTTTTTCTGACCCCTGAAGCATGAATCCCTGCTTTGTGCGCAAATGCACTTGCTCCAACGTATGGTAAATTCGGTTCAACGGATTTATTTGCAATTTCTGCCACTTGTTTTGCGCATTCAACCAATTTTGAAATATTTTCACCGATTGTTAAGTAATCTTTTTTTAATTGCAAATTCGGAATAACAGAGCAAAGGTTTGCATTGCCGCACCTTTCACCGTAACCGTTTATTGTGCCCTGCACTTGAATTGCACCCGCATCAACCGCTGCAATTGAATTTGCAGTTGCAAGGTCTGCATCGTTATGGGCATGAATTCCAAGCTTGATATCGGGCAAATTTGTTAAAACTTCTTTTGTAATTCTATAAATATCATTATTTATTGAGCCGCCGTTTGTATCGCATAAAATAATTCTTTTTGCCCCTGCACTTTTTGCCGTTTTTAAAACTTCTGTTGCATAGCCTTTATTTTGTTTATAGCCGTCAAAAAAATGTTCCGCATCAAAGAAAACTTCTTTGCCGTTTGAAATTAAATATTCGATACTGTCTTTTATCATGGAAAGATTTTCTTCCAATGTTGTATTCAAAGCTTCGGTTACTTGAAAATCCCATGATTTACCAAAAATGGTTACAATTTTTGCATTTGATTTTATTAAGTTGTTTATAACGTTATCGCTTTCAACTTTAACATTTGCTTTTCTTGTTGAACCAAACGCTGCAATTTTGGCATTTTTTAAATCCAGTTCATTAATTTTATTAAAAATTTCGTTATCAACAGGGTTTGCCCCGGGCCAGCCCGCCTCAATATAATCTATTCCCAAATCATCAAGCTTTTTAATTATTTTAAGCTTGTCCGAAACGGAAAAATTTATTCCCTCTGATTGTGCGCCATCTCTTAAAGTGGTATCGTATATTTCAATCTTTTTCATAAAAATATTTATACCATAAAAAATGTTAAAATTGTTTATATTTTATTTAACAAAAAGCAATTTTTTTTATTTAACCGTTTTTAATAAAATATAAGGAAGTAAGGTTAAATTAAATGGGCTTTTTATCATTCTTAAAAGAACTGTTCAATAGCGCTGAAAATGTAAATAGCGGAATTAAAACAGGGTTTAGGTTTACACAAAAAGAAATTAAAGAAATAGTTTCCGTTTCAAAAAAGGAAAATTTAAAATATTTTGAAGTTTTAGCGAAAATGCCGAATTTAAAATATTTTGACATAAGCTTTCTTTTAAGCCAAACAAATTTAAGTGATGAAAAAATTGAAATTATAAAAGAAGCTCAAAAAATTTATAACGATGAAGAATTTAAGGCAAACGGGCAAACCCAATCCGATTTTATATTCAGAGTTGCCGCTAATTTAGATTATCTTAATTCAGACAATATAAACGTATTTAAAGAACTTGTTAAATGCAAAAATGAACTGTATGATTTCAAAGACGCACTTTTAAACCCTGTTAAATATTTGGTTCAAAACGAATCAAAAGTGGGGTATGCGTTTGAAAGAATTTATACGACAAACTAATTTCAAACACACAAAAATAAGGAAAATTTAATATGATACCACCCGTTATAACGGAACACAAGGGCGATATTGGCGCAATGGCAGCAGGTGCAGGTGCAGGTGCGCTTTTGGGCACTTATGCTTACACAAAATTGCCCACAAGAATGGTTAGAGAAACCGTTAAAGACGGTGTTAAAAAAACTGTTATAACAAATAAATATATTGATTATGCCAAAAAAGTTTCAATAAAAGATGCATACAAAAACATGGACCCCCACGTTAAAAGAACTTGGCTTGAAGGAAAACTTGGCATAATTAAAGAACAGGCAACAAACGCCAAATATGTGCCCGACAGCAACGACAGAAAAATGCTTCAAAAAACATACGATTTGGGAATTAAATTCTTAACAGACAGAAGAAACGTTCCAATCGAAGATGAAATTCTTGCAAAAAGGGGCGCAAACGCAATTTCTTATGGCAGATTTGCAGAAAAAAGAGGCACAATTGTTGCATTTGCACTTGCAGGAAGCTTAATTGCGCTTGCAGGTAAAAAAATTGTTGAAAAGTATAAAGAATTAAAAGCCGAAAACAAAAGTTTTAAAGATTTATTACCAAACTCCAATAATTCGGAAAAATAAAATTGACATTATTTTTTGTTTGTCAGATACTTAAATGCGCACAACCTTTGTGTACTGTGATGAGCAAGACAAAGAAGGAAACATTAAAATGACAATTAATTTAAAAAACAAACAAGAAATTATTTCAAAATTCGGAAAAGACAGCAAGGATTCAGGTTCAATCGAAGTTCAAGTTGCAATGCTTTCTAAAAAAATTGCAGAATTAACCGAACACCTAAAAATCAACGCAAAAGACTTTCAAGCAAAAAGAGGCCTTTTGATGATGGTTGGTAAAAGAAAAAGAATGCTTGTTTATTTAAGAAAAAATAACCTCGAAGGCTATAGAAAATTAGTTAAAGACTTAAACTTAAGAGGATAATAGAGAGAAAAATTTTAAAGCGGGTTAATCACCCGCTTTTTTTAAAAATAACAAATTTAAACAAAAATGCACCATAATGTTTTTTGGTGCATTTGTTTTTTGCCATTCTTTCAACCTTTTTCAAGGTTTCGGATTTTATTTATTTTTATATTTTCCTAAAGCCCTTATTTTTTGAAATAACCCTTCCCATTTTTATTATTTTTTCTTCCAAAAGCTTTTTATAATTATCATCTTTATTGTTTAAATTTTCTTTTCCGGGGTAAATTTCATATTTTTCTTTATAACATTTACTTGTAATATTTGGCATAATAACATTTGCGCCCGATTTTAAGGCAATCATTCTGCCATCTTTATTAATAACTTCCATAGCAGTTGTTGCGGGAATATTAATTTTTGGCATCATTATTCTGGTTATTGCCATCATTTTTAAGGCTAAATTAAAATTATTTTCATTTAATTCACCAAATAAAGGAGTATCAGGGTGCGGAATAAAAGGGCCAATGCCTACCATATCACTATCAAGTTTTTTATAAAATAAAATATCATCAGCCAAACTTTCAATTGTTTGATACGGAAGCCCCACAAGAGAGCCTGTTCCTGTTTCATAGCCCAATTCTTTTAAATTATAAAGGCAATTAATTCTGTTTTTAAAATCCATATTCGGGTGAAATTTTTTATATAAAGCTTCATCTGTTGTTTCAATTCGAAGCAAGAACCTGTCTGCACCTGCTTTTTTTAATTCTCTATATTCTTCTTTCGTTTTTTCGCCAATGCTTAATGTAAGTGCAACATCAAATTTTTTAATTTCTTCAACAATTTTTGTTAATTTTTTAATATTGAAAAATTCATCTTCCCCCGATTGCAAAACTATCGTTTTATAGCCGGCTTCTACCCCCATTTTTGCGGTTTTTATTATTTCATCTTCATCTAATCTGTATCTTTCAACATTTTTATTATCTCGCCTTAACCCGCAATAAAAACAGTTTCTTTTGCAAATATTTGAAAATTCAATTAACCCTCTTAGGTGAACTTCATCACCGACATTTTCTTGCCTTATTTTATCTGCAATTAAAAAAAGCTTGTCATCGTCAGAATTTAAAATATCAACAATTTCTTTTTTGTTCATATCAACCATAAAAAAATATTAACACATAATATTGTTGAATAATTCATATAAACGATTAAAAAAAATAAAATATGCGCTATGATTGATTTTTGAACAAAAGGAAAAACGATGAATTTAACTGCACAAATTTTAATTGGCCTTATTATAGGTTTAATTCTGGGGTTTTTTACAATAATTGCAACAATTAACAAAAAAGAACAAGAACTGAATTCTGCTTGGAACAATTTATCGGATGCTTTAAATATAAGATATTTAAAATTAAAAAATGTTCTTAATTTTTTAAAAAACCATATGGAAAATTTTCACGATGAAATAAACAAATTAATTGAAATGTGTGACAATTCAATTGAAAGCGACCCTTCCATTAAAAATATTTCAAAAAAACTTCAAGACGAAAATAATATAAACTATACTTTAGAAAATATTAAATATAATATGCAAAATTTCCCCTCAATTGAACAAGACACAGAAATTCAAAGCGCTTTAAATGCAATTGTTGAAAGCGAATATTTAGTGGGCGAAGCAATAAGAATTTACAATGCAAAAAACCTTGAATATAAAGTTTTATTGGATACTTTCCCAATTTCTGTTGTAGCTTGGGTTTTAAACAAAAACCAAGATGAAATAATTTCTTTTAACGTTACAAATGTTGAAGAATTTGGCGACAACTACATTGATGAAGATGAAATTTAATTAAACCTTATTTAAGGTAAACCTTCTTTACAAATAATTGTTTTTAAACCCCTTTTATGTCATGGTTTTATCATAATATATATAAAAACGGGTTTATAAATATGCAAAACATCGAAAATATTTATGAAATTGACCTATCTTCAATAGAAGATTCTAAAATGCTTGCAGATAAAGTTGTTGCTTCCCTTGAAGATGAAAATGCAAAAAATGCTTCAATTAAGTTGAAATTGGGCGACAACAAAGTTACTCAATCTCAAATGGTTTTTATTAAATCTTTAATTGAAAGCTACGGTTCAAAATTAAATTTTGTTGAAACATCTAATGTCTTAATTAAAGATATTTGCTTAGAAATGGGAATTGAGGCTTCTAAAGAAAGGCCTGAATTAATTTCTATTTCAAGTGAATCTTTTAATGACATTCAAAATGCAAAATTGGATGATCTTAGAGAAGAATTCAAGGCAGGGTTTGAAAATAAAGAACAAGAAGAAGAAAAACCAAAAACAGTTGAATTAATTAAAGATGAAGCAACTGAGCCTGAAATTCAAAAACAAGTTATAGGCGTTTACAGAAAAGCGGATGAAAAAGAAAACGCACAGTTTTTGCAGGATGAAGAAGTTGATTTCTATGCCGTTCCGACAGATGAAACGGTTGTAATAGACACAAAAGACACAATTTATATAAACCAAACACTAAGAAACGGGCAAACCGTTGATTATGACGGCAATGTTGTTATTATAGGCGATTGCCACCCGGGGTCAGAAATTAAAGCAACGGGCGACATAACGGTTTGGGGCGTTTTGGGTTCAATTGCCCACGCAGGCGCAAAAGGCAATGTGGAAGCCAAAATAAGAGCCTTAAAAATGAATGCGGTTCAATTAAGAATTGCAAACTGCTATTCAAGGCGCCCTGATGGCGGCAACATTCCATACATTGTTAAATCTTCCACCTTCACACCGGAAGAAGCAAGAATAGTTGATGATAACATTGTGCTTTTCAAAATGGCGCAAAACTAAAGGAGAGGAATAAATGACAGGTTCTGTAATAGTTATAACTTCAGGAAAGGGCGGAGTAGGCAAAACTACAACATCTGCCAATATCGGCACAGCCCTTGCAAAAGACGGCTCAAAAGTTGTCTTAATAGATACGGATATAGGTTTAAGAAACTTAGATTTATTATTAGGGCTTGAAAACCGCATTGTTTATACAATTGTAGATGTGGTTGAAGAACGCTGCAAACTGAAACAAGCACTTGTTAAAGACAAAAAGAACCCGAACCTCTGCCTTTTAGCAGCAGCTCAAACCAGAGATAAATCTGCAGTAACAGAAGAACAATTAAAAAATATCTGCGAACAATTGAAAGAAGAATTTGATTATATTATTGTAGATTGCCCCGCAGGCATTGAACAAGGTTTTCAAAACGCAGTTGCAGGCGCAAACGAAGCAATTGTTGTAACAACGCCTGAAATGTCAGCAGTTCGTGATGCAGACAGAATAATTGGCTTATTGGAAGCAAAAGAAGATGTTAAGAAATACAGGCTTCTTGTAAACCGTGTTCGCCCGAATTTGGTTAAAACAAACGATATGATGAGCGTGGATGATGTTGTCGGAATTTTATCTGCTGAACTTATCGGTGTAATTCCTGAAGATACAGGCATTATAACTTCAACAAACAAAGGGGAACCCATTGTAAATAATGAAAAATCTCTTGCAGGGCAAGCTTATATGAACGTTGCAAGAAGAATTAAAGGCGAAGAAGTGCCTTTATTGGATATTGACCAGCCTACAACTTTCTTTGGGAAAGTTAAAAAGTTTTTGTCTAAGAAAGTGAAGGTAGCAAAATGAGAGATTTATTTCAGGAGCTTTACAACAAGGTTTTAAGCCTTTTTAATTCATCAAAAGAAGAAATTAACCCGACAAAAAGTTTAGCCGTAAACAGGTTAAAAACCGTTTTAATGCAAGACAGAGTGGGCTTTTCGGAACGTGCCATTCAAATGCTGAAGGAAGAACTTATTGCAACGGTTACAAAATATATGGAAATTGACACGGAAAATTTTGAGCTGCAAATAGATGCAATGGATAATTCAAAAACGGTTTTGAATTTGTCTATTCCTGTTTTAAGGCCAAAAACAGATGATGAAATTGACGCAAACATTAAAGAACAACAATTAAAAACACAAAAGAAAGCCCAAGAAATTGTTAAAGAATTGGAAGGGCTTATAAAAGAAAGAACTCAAGCTTTAATAGACGGTAAAATTGACCCTTCTTTGTTGGAAGAAGCAACCAAAAAAGCTTCGCTTGAAGAAGAAACTGAAGAAGTTAATTCAAAAGAAGAAAATGTTGAAGCTAATTTAAGCGAACAAAAAAACGAAGAAGAAGCAGAAAACAACAATAAAGAAGAATCTAAAGAAAGCGAAAATGCGGTTTCTTAAACAAAATATAAGGTTCAAAACCTTATTTGATATACAAAAGCTTGATATTTACCTTTGTTTTATTTAACATAAAGGACAAGCAGTAATTTAACCAAAAGGAGAGATATAAATGCAGCTTATATTAAAAAAAGACGTTCAAAACGTAGGCGAAGCAGGCGATTTAATCAACGTTAAAGATGGTTACGCCAGAAATTATTTATTGCCAAACAACTTAGCGGAAGTTGCAACCGAAGGTGCACTCGGCGCAAGAGAAAGAAACATTCAAAGAATTAAAGCAAAATCAGAAAAACTTCATAAAGAAGCACTTGAAAAAGCAGAAAAAATTGAAAAAATTGAAGTTATTGAATTAAGCGCAAAAGCAGGCGAATCAGGCAAATTGTTCGGTACAATTACAACTAAAAAGCTTGCTGAAGAACTTTTAAACAAAACAGGCGTTGAAGTTGACAGAAAAACTATTATCTTAGATAACCCAATCAACAAAGTTGGTGAATTTTTAATGACAATTAAATTATCTTCAAAAGTTAAAGCTCAATTAAAAGTTGTTGTTTCAGCTTCAGAAACAATTAAAGAAGCTATTGTTGAAGAAACAGTTGAAGAAGAAGCAAAATAGTTTTTTAAAAAACAATTTTAAAAACCGCTCAAAAAATGGGCGGTTTTTTGTTACAAATTTTTTAAAAATGTTTTATCTTGGTAAAATTAAAAAATCTGAAAGGTTTTTTAGTGCTTGAAAATTTTGACAAAAAAACAATAAAACTTATATCCAATGCAAAAAAAATTGCAAGAAAGCCAAACAAGAGGCCTGTTTTGCCCGTTGATATTTTTGCTTCTTTTTTTGAAATTGACGATGAAACAAAAAATCTCTTGGTTCGTTTAAATTTAACAAAAGAAAAATTATGGACTGAGTATAAAAAAATAAATTTTGAAAATGCAAAGTCGAAAGAAATTTTTTCAAAAGAAACCATTAAAATTTTTTTGTCATCCCTTAAAATGATAAACAAGTCAAAAGATGAAAAAATAATGCCCATTCATATTTTATCTGCCCTTATAAAAGAAAATGACCCTTTGGTTAATGAAATATTAAAAAAGCTTGAAATAAAGAAAAATGAATTAATTATTTTGTCTGAAAAATTTATTAAAACAAAAGCTCTAAAACAAAAAAGGGTAATGAAGTTATCCGAATATAAAATTTTGATAAATCACAAACAACAAAAATTAAAAACACAAGCACTAAAAGAACAATATTTTTTCTTGCTAAAACTTTTTAGAAAAATTTAATATATATTATAGATTTTTCATAATTTGTGGTAAAATCAGGGTATAGAATTAGTAACCATTTTTAAGGATTATAAATGCATGTTTGAAAGATTCACGGAAAAAGCAATTAAAGTAATCATGCTGGCTCAAGAAGAAGCAAGAAGGCTGGGTCATAATTTCGTTGGCACAGAACAGGTTCTTTTGGGGCTTATTGGAGAAGGCACGGGCGTTGCCGCAAAAACTCTTAAATCTATGGGTGTTACCATTAAAGATGCAAGAGAACAAGTGGAAAAAATAATTGGCCGTGGCTCAGGTTTTGTTGCGGTTGAAATTCCTTTCACCCCGAGAGCAAAAAAAGTTCTTGAATTATCTTGGGATGAAGCAAGACAATTAGGCCACAACTACATTGGAACAGAACATCTTCTTTTAGGTTTAATAAGAGAAGGTGAAGGCATCGGCACAAAAGTTCTTGAAAATTTGGGTGTGGATCTTAACAAATGCAGATCAAACGTTATAAAACTTCTTGGCGAAACAAGAACATCATCAACCCAAACAGCACTGGCCGGCAACATTCAAGCTAAAGCAAAAACGCCTTCATTGGATGAATTCGGCACAGATTTAACTCTTGCTGCTCAAGAACAAAGATTAGATCCTGTTGTTGGCAGAGAAAAAGAAATTGAAAGAGTTATCCAAATTTTGGCAAGAAGAACAAAAAACAACCCGATTTTAATTGGTGAACCCGGCGTTGGTAAAACAGCCATTGCTCAAGGGTTGGCAATGAAAATTGTAAATTCCGAAGTTCCGGATATTTTGGAAAACAAAAAAATCGTTCAATTGGATATGGGGCTTTTGGTTGCAGGCACCAAATACAGGGGCGAATTTGAAGAACGCCTTAAAAAGATTATGGATGAAATCAGACAAGCAGGAAATATTATTCTTGTAATTGATGAAATGCACACACTTATTGGCGCAGGTGCTGCAGAAGGCGCAATTGATGCGGCCAACATTTTAAAACCTGCACTATCAAGGGGTGAAATTCAAGTAATCGGTGCAACCACCTTAGATGAATACAGAAAACATATTGAAAAAGATTCAGCCTTAGAAAGAAGATTTCAAATGGTTCTTGTTGAACAACCGTCTGTTCAAGAAACAATTGAAATTATCAAGGGCTTGAAATCTAAATATGAAGAACACCATAAATTAAAAATTTCAGATGAAGCCATTGTTGCTGCAACCGAACTTTCAAATAAATATATTACAGAAAGGTTCTTGCCTGATAAAGCTATTGATATTATAGATGAAGCGGCTTCACGTGTTCGCCTTAATGTTTCTAATTTGCCGCCTGAAGGCAAAGAGCTTGAAAAAGAACTGAAAGCTACAATAAAGCAAAAAGAAGACGCTATAAGGAGCCAAGAATTTGAAACAGCATCCAATCTCAGAAACACTGAAGTCCAAATTAAAGACAAAATCAGAGAATTGCAAGATTCCTGGAGAAGTTCACAAGAAAACAACAAACCCACTGTTGGAGTTGAAGAAGTCGCTCAGGTTATTTCAACCATCACAGGAGTTCCCGTTACAAAAATTACCGAAGGGGAATCTGAAAGACTTCTTAAATTAGAAGATACTCTCCATAAAAGAGTAATCGGCCAAAACGAAGCAGTTGTTGCGCTTTCAAAGGCAATCAGGCGTGCAAGGGTCGGTTTAAAAAGCCCAAACAGGCCAATCGGAAGCTTTATTTTCTCAGGCCCCACGGGTGTTGGTAAAACAGAGCTTGCAAAAGCCTTGGCAGAAGCCGTTTTTGGTTCTGAAGACAACATTGTAAGGGTTGATATGTCAGAATTTATGGAAAAACATTCAACCGCAAAATTAATTGGTTCGCCCCCCGGCTATGTCGGCTATGATGATGGCGGCCACATGACAGAAATCATCAGAAAAAAACCATATTCCGTTGTTCTGTTCGATGAAATTGAAAAAGCACACCCTGATGTATTTAACATAATGCTTCAAATTTTAGATGACGGCAGATTAACAGATTCCAAAGGCAGGTTAATTTCATTTAAAAACACAATCATCATTATGACATCAAACGTTGGTGCTTCTATGATAACATCTACCCAAAAACTGGGCTTCTCGGTTGCGGGGGATGAAAAGAAAGACAAATACGAAAAACTTAAAGATACGGTTATGGAAGAATTGAAAAAAGCCTTCCGCCCCGAATTTTTAAACAGAATTGATGATATCATCGTGTTTGCTCACCTTTCTAAAGAAGAAATCAGAGAAATTGTTGATTTAATGCTGAAAGATTTGTTCAAACGTCTTGATGAAAGAGAATTAACAATTGAAGTTGGTGATGACGTTAAAGATTACCTTGCAAAAGAAGGATATTCCGAAGCCTACGGCGCAAGGCCACTTAGAAGGGTAATTCAAAAGAAAATAGAAGATGTTCTTGCGGAAGAAATTTTGACAGGAAACTACAAGCCAAAAGATACGCTTGTTATGTCTATGGAAGATGACAAAATCAAAATTTCAAAGAAAGAAAACTAAAAGAAACCCCGCTTTATTCAGGCGGGGTTTTTAATAAAATTATACAATTTGGCCAAAAAAAATTTTATATGATATTATTAAAACAGTTTAGTTTAAATTAAATAAAAGAAAAATTATGCCAAGAAAAAAAGAAGTTGAAATTGTCCTTGATGTTGAAACCACAGGGCTTGATTACACAAAAGAAAAGATTATTGAGTTTGCAGGGGTTCGTTTAGAAAACGGGAAAATAGTTGATAGCTTTGAAACGCTTGTAAACCCCCACCAAAAAATAAGAAAATCTTCAATGGCAGTTCACGGCATAACAGATGAAATGCTTGAAAATGCCCCGAGTGAAGAAGAAATTTTTCCTAAAATTTTTGAATTTATCGGCGACAACCCAATTGTTGCCCACAACGCCATTTTTGATTACAGCTTTTTAAATAAAACATCAAAAAGGCTTTTTAATAAACCCTTTGAAAACAGATACATAGACACCCAGTTTATGTTTAAAGAAGTTTACCCGCACTTGGAATCTTGCGGGCTTGATTGCCTTATGGATATTTTCAAAGTTAAATATTCAACCCGCCACAGAGCAATGGCAGATGCGGAAGGCTTAGCTAAAGCGTATCCAAAATTAAAGAAAATGTATTTTGAAAAATACAACTGGCAATTAAGCCAAATAGAAAACGTTGAATATTTATTTGAAAGGTTTTTAAGGCTGCAATCAACAATTTCTATTTTGCAATCTGAAATTCAAGACCTGAAATCTATTTTTAGAATTTATTTTGAAAAAGGCGGCGCGCCAATTACTGCAAATAGCGGCGAAACAATGGCATATAACACCAAAAAATCTTTTGCTTATGATTTTGAACAAGTAAAAGACGCCTTAAATGAAATCGGGGTTTTGGAAAAAGCGGTCAGGTTAAACAATGTTTTCATTGATAAATTAGTTTTATCTTCCACGGTAAATGACGAAATTAAAGACAGAATAAAATCCGCAAGGTGTGAAATTTCAGAAAACAGAGTGTTTAACGTAATAAAACCGGATAAAGACAAAAAATAAAAACCAAAAAGCCCCTAAATTTTAGGGGCTTTTTTAAAATTATTTAATTTTTTATTCAGCTTTGGCTTCTTCTTTTTTGTTTATCATATCTTGAATTTTTGCGATAATTTCTTCGCCTTTTTTCTGCATTTCAGAAACCACATCATCTGCTTTAGCTTGAATTTCTTTAACTGCACCTTGTGCTTTATCGTAAGCTTCTTTTGTTTTGTTGCCGATGGCTTCTCTTGTTTCTTCACCCGATTGAGGTGCCAATAAAATGCCTATTATAGCGCCAACTGTGCCGCCTACAATAAAACCTGCAATAAATTTTCCTGCTGACATAATTTATTATTCCTTTCTATTACTTTTTAAATAAATTTAAACCTGCCTTAAAGCCTTCAATAAGGCCGCTTAAAACGCCTTTAACTTTGCCGCCCAAAACTCCTGTAGCACCTAAAATGCCATTCAGAGCACAATTCATGACTTTTACCCTGTTATCTGCAGTTTTTACAAGAGAATTAATACCTGAAATTGTTTCTTTCAAGTCGTTAACCGCAGGCTCTAAGCCTTTATTCACCGTTTCAACCGCCACATTTAAGCTTGTAACAAAAGTTTTGGCAGAAATTAAAAGCCTTACTATAAAAACAGTTAAAACTATAATGCAAACTGCACTGACAAGCACTAATGCAATAAGGCTGATTTGCATAGCATCCATAATTATTTTCTCCTATTACATTCCATACACGTCAGTTTCAATTTTTTTGGCATTTGCCAATTTTTCTGCCTTAATGTTATCTGCAATTTTTTTGCATTCGGCTTCAATTTTATCTTTTGTAGATTTTATTACATTCATTGCCTGATCTTTAACTTTGTTAATTTCAGGGTTGCATTTTTCAACAACATTTTTGAATGCTTCTTTTATTTCTTCTCTTGATTCTTCACCCGATTTTGGGGCAAAGACAATACCCGCAAGCACTCCGCCTGCCACACCTGCTAAAATACCCATAGCAAATGCAATTGAACTTTTTTTGCACATTTTCTAATTTTTCTCCATTTTAAAAAGACTTTTTTAGTATATCATTTTTTTGCCCCCCTTTAAACCCCCCTTAATTCACCGTTTATTTTGTCTTTTAAAACTTGAACAGCTATTTGAACCCTTTTTTGAACCATTAATTGTTATTTTTACAATTGTTAACTTTTTTAAAAAATAAGCCGTTTGAACGAGTTTTAATAAAAAAATGTGCTTGTAAAAAAATATTTTGTTGTTATAATAATTTTGTTGAACTTCAAGAATATCTTGACAGAGTTCAGGTTGAATAATCCTCAGTAGCTTAAAATTTAAAATTAAATAATCCTCAGTAGCTCAATGGCAGAGCATTCGGCTGTTAACCGAAGGGTTGTTGGTTCGAGTCCAACCTGGGGAGTTTTTTATTGCAAAAAACGGGCTTTATTGTTTAAATTGTGTTTTGCTGCTTAATATGGTATATTCCGTTAAGGGAGTCTAGTTTATGTCAGATACAAAACAAAGAAAGGCCGTAAAAGAATTTGTTGAATTTTGGAAAGATAAAGGGTATGAAAAAGGCGAAAGCCAAACATTTTGGCTTTCATTGTTAAGAGATGTTTTTGAAATTGAACACCCCGAAAGGTTTATTTCTTTTGAAGATAAAGTTTTTCTTGACCACACAAGCTTTATCGATGGCTACATTCCTCAAACCAAAGTTTTAATCGAACAAAAAAGTTCAAATAAAGATTTAACAAAAGCAATAAAGCAATCTGACGGAAGCTACCTAACCCCATTTCAACAAGCAAAAAGATATATAATGGAATTGCCGTTGTCAAAGCACCCAAGGTGGGTAGTTACTTGTAATTTCCAAAAATTTTGCGTATATGATATGGAACGGCCGGATGGCGAGCCGCAAGAAATTTTATTAAAAGATTTAGAAAAAGAATATTACAGGCTTGCTTTTTTAGTTCAAACAGAAAATATTCACCTAAAAAAAGAAATGGAAGTTTCAATAAAAGCGGGTGAAATTGTAGGGCTAATTTATGATGCACTTTTAAAGCAATACATTAATGCTAAAAGCGAAGATACCCTTAAAAGCTTGAATAAGCTTTGTGTAAGGCTTGTTTTTTGTTTATATGCGGAAGATGCAGGCATTTTCGGCAAGCACGATGCCTTTCTTGATTACCTCAAACAGTTTGATGCAAAACACTTAAGAAAAGCATTAATAGATTTATTCAAAGTTTTAGACACAAAACCCGAAAACAGAGACCCCTACCTTGAACCTGAGCTTGCAAATTTTCCTTATGTAAATGGCGGCCTTTTTCAAGATGAAGAAATTGAAATTCCGAATTTTACCGACGAAATAAAAGAATTACTTTTAACAAAAGCAAGTGCAGATTTCGATTGGTCTGAAATAAGCCCCACAATTTTCGGTGCCGTTTTTGAAAGCACCTTAAACCCCGAAACAAGAAGAAAAGGGGGCATGCACTACACCTCAATTGAAAACATTCACAAAGTTATAGACCCCCTATTCTTAGACGACTTAAAAGAAGAATTTGAAGAAATTAAAAAGCTTCCTTTAAGTAAAACAAGGGAAAACAAATTAAAACAATTTCAAGAAAAAATTTCAGGCCTGAATTTTTTAGACCCTGCCTGTGGCAGCGGCAACTTTTTAACAGAAACATATATTTCTTTAAGAAAGCTTGAAAATGAGGTTTTGTATGAGTTGAGATATGGGCAAATGGGGCTTGGAGAAATCAGAAACCCCATAAAAGTTTCTATCGGGCAATTTTATGGCATAGAAATAAATGATTTTGCAACAACGGTTGCAAAAACCGCTTTATGGATTGCAGAATCTCAATTGATGAAAAAAACAGAAGATATAATTCACCTTGATTTAGACTTCCTGCCCCTTAAAACCTATGCCAACATTGTTGAAGGAAATGCACTAAGAATCAATTGGGAAGATGTTATTCCAAAAGAAAAACTAAACTATATAATGGGCAACCCGCCATTTGTGGGTGCAAATTATATGAGTACTTTACAAAGAGGCGACATGGACCTTATATTTAATGCATATAATAAACGCGGAAAGCTTGATTATGTTTCTTGCTGGTATCAAAAAGCATCAGAGTACATTAAGCTTTCTGATATAAAAGTTGCTTTAGTATCAACAAATTCAATTTCGCAAGGTGAACAGGTTGCAATACTGTGGCAACCATTATTCAAAAAAGGATTAAGCATTGACTTTGCATATAAAACATTTCAATGGGATAGCGAATCAAATTTAAAGGCGCATGTGCATTGTGTAATTATTGGCTTTAGTTACATAAAAAACAATAAAAAGAAAAAGTTATATTCAAATGATAGAATGCAACTTGTTGACAATATAAACGGATATTTGCTACCAGGGGCTAATATATCGGTTGGAAGCAGAACAACTCCATTGTGCGATATACCAAAAATGAGCAAGGGCAGCCAACCGACAGATGGCGGGAATTTACTTCTAAATGAAACAGAGGCAATATCTTTGTTAAAAAAATACAGTCAGCTAACATCCTGCATTAAGCCTTGCATTGGTGCTGACGAATATATTAATAATAAAAAACGATATTGTTTGTGGTTTAAAGATATTTCACCGTCAGTATATGCTAATATCACTGAAATAAAAACAAGACTTGAAAAAATAAAAAACTTGAGAATGATAAGCACAAGTTCACAAACTAGAACAAAAGCTGATATTCCTTATTTATTTACTGATATAAGACAACCAGATACAAACTATTTAATAATACCCAGCGTTTCTTCAGAACAGCGAAAATACATACCAATTGGGTTTATGACGCCAGATATAATTGCAACAAACTTAGTTTTGATTGTTCCAAATGCAACTTTATACCATTTTGGCATTTTAACTTCAAATGTTCATATGGCTTGGATGAGGGCAGTTTGCGGAAGACTTGAAATGCGCTACCGCTATTCAAAAGATATAGTCTATAATAACTTCCCATGGTGCAACCCGACAGATGAACAAAAAGCAAAAATTGAAAAAGCCGCACAAGAAATTTTAAATGCAAGAGAAAAGCACCCCGATTCTTCTTTGGCAGATTTATACAACGATTTAACCATGCCCCCTGAACTTAGAAAAGCGCACCAAGAAAACGACAAAATGGTAATGGAAGCATACGGTTTTAAAAAGAAAGATGAAAACGGCAAAACCCGTTGGCTAAGTGAATCTGAAACCGTTGCAGAATTAATGAAAATGTATCAGGAATTAACAAAATAAAGTAACTCCCTATCGATTACTATATAATAATAGTGGGAACCCATGCCAATCTTCAAAAATTTCTTTTATTAGTTAATGTAGTAGTAGACGACCTACCACATAAATAAAACGCTGAAATACAGAATTGCATAGCTTTTTAGCCTTAAAATATGTATCAGTGTACTATTACATACCAATGGTTGACACACTAACTAAAGTATGATATTATATAGGTATAAGGAGGAACAAATATGTTTCTTAAGCCCGCTGAATATGTAGAAGAATTAAAATGTAAAATTCAAGAATTAAAACAAGAGCTTAAAGAGCTTGAAACCACATATTCTGCGTTGGTTAATGCAGGAATTGCAGAGAAAATAACAGAAGTTAAAGTAGAAATATCTCCTTTAAGAAATGCCATTACTAATAGCACAACTACATTGACTCAAGCTGAAAAAATTGCCGAATCGCAAAGAAAAAGACACAGAAAAAAGCGTGATGAAAAAGTTCCTTTGGTTATGGATTTTCTTGCAAAAAACGGCGCATCGACATTAACAAAACTTTCAAAGGAAACAAAGGTAACAACAGATTCTCTAAAGCTGATGTTTGCCGAAAACCCTGATAAATTCAGACAAAATCCCAATAATAACCTTTGGGAATTAAAATAAAAGGCGATAATCAAATCGCCCATAATTTCATATATTTGACCATGAAAATCCAATTGGTCATACGACGGGCTCCAAACCCGCTGTATGTGATCATGGCACGAGGAGAAGTCCATTTCTCCTCTTTTTTTATATTCTAACAATATTTAAACTTTTTTTCAAGATATAACAAAACCGTTTACTTCCAAACTGTTGCGCCGTAGATGGTTTTTAGTTCTTTCAAGTTGTCAAAAATTGCTTCTCTGAAACCGTCTTTGCCCAAATATTCAAGGCAGGCTTCGCCATCAGGGTATTTGCTTGAATAAATCGTTGTTCCTTCATTTTCTTTGTCATAAACAAATGCTATTGAAACAGGTTCGCCATCTAAAGTTTTGCCTGCAACATTAAGCCCTTGAACATCATCGCCTATTAAGCCCTTAACAAATTCTTTTTTATTCACACCTTCTTTTAATTTGCCGTCAGCCATAGTAAAACTATAAGTTCCGTCTTCTTTTTTATTTTTGGAATGAACCCAAAATTCTCTGCCATCGGGGCTAAAGCCATATTTATGTGAACTTAAAGATTTTAAAAGAGATAAATCTTCTTCAGATAGCATAACGGGTTTTAATTCATTCATTTTTCCTGCTTGGCTTCTTCCCAATGCTTCATTTGGATACATAGGCAACGGCTCTGAAAGTTCTCTGCCATATCTTAAATGTTCAATGTTATATTCAGGGTTATTTAATTTTTTTTCTATATCTTTTCTCTCTATTCTTTCGGGGTTAAACATTGAACCAAACGAAACATTGCTCACTATCTTCATTTCCTTTCTAAATTGTTTTAATTTTAAAAAACAAATAACAATAAAAAATTGCCCAAAAAAATTAAACCAATTACTTTTCACCTGCAATTTTAACAACAACTTTTGTTAGTGCAAAAAGGGCAATTGCGTTTGGAATTACCATTAAGTTGTTAAACATATCGGTTAATTCCCAAACAAAATCCGATGAAACAAGGCTGCCTGTCATAATAAAACAAAGGGCAAGAACCATATAAATTGTTTCTGCAATTTTAGGATGTTTTTTGCCGAATAAATACGTAACATTAATTTTGCCAAATAAATTCCAGCTTAAAATGGTTGAGAAAGCAAAGAAAAATAGGCAAATTGCAACAAAAATTGCGCCTATTGAACCACCAAAAATTGTGCCGAATGCAGTTTGAACCAAATTTGTTTTGTTTAAAACATTTGTAATTTCACCCGTATAGCCGTTAAATAAAGCGCCATCTGCCGTATATAGAGTTGAAATTACAATTAAAGCATTCAAGGTTAAAATTATAAAAGTATCCACAAAAACGCCAATCATAGCAACCGTTCCTTGAATGTGGGGGTCTTTAACGTTTGCAAGAGCGTGAGCATGGGGGGTGGAGCCCATGCCTGCTTCGTTTGAAAATAAACCCCTTTTTGCACCTTGGCTTATTGCCTGCTTAATTGCATAGCCAAAGCTTCCGCCTAAAATTGCCTGCGGCATAAAGGCATATTTAAAAATCATATAAAAAGTATCGGGAATATATTTTATTCTTGCAATTAAAATAATAAGCCCGCCAATTATAAAAAACAAAGCCATAAAAGGAACAATTTTTTCAACAACAACAGCAAGCCTTTTTATTCCGCCAATAAAAATAATTCCGCAAATTAAAACAAGTAAAAGCCCGACAACAAAAGGTTTAATGTGAAATGCCGTTTCCATAGAACAAGCGATAGAATTAGATTGAACCATGCACCCCATAAAGCCTAAGGCTAAAATTATTGCAATTGCAAAAAAGCCTGCCAAAAATTTGCCGAATTTTCCTTTAAATGCAGTTGTAATGTAATAAACAGGGCCGCCTTTTATTTTTCCTTTTTCATCAATTATTCTTGTTTTAACAGCCAAAGTGGCTTCAGCATAAATTGTTGCCATTCCAAAAAAGGCAATAAGCCACATCCAAAAAATTGCACCGGGGCCGCCTATTAAAATAGCGCCTGAAGCACCCACAATATTCCCTGTTCCCACTTGTGCCGCAATGGAAGTTGCAAGTGCTTGAAAGCTTGTCATACTGTGAGGGTGGTTTTTATCAAAAATGTGAAATTCCCCGAATAAATTTTTAATTCCGTCAAAAAAACATCTTATTTGAATAAATTTTGTTTTCACCGTAAACCAAACACCAACTGCTACAAGCAAAAACACCAAAATATAATTTGATAAATATTCATTAAATTTAACAACAAAAGGATATAAAAAAGCTTCCATTAATATTTTAACCTTTACTTATGTAGTATAAAAATTATTATACTTAAAAAAATAAAATAAAAAAATGAACAATTTTTTTTAAATTTCGTTTAACCCAATGTGAAGGGAAATTAAAAACAGTTTTATAGGAGAAAATATTATGTCAGATGAAAACAAAAATTTAGAGGTTCAAGAAATTAAAGAAGAAAAGAAATGTTTTTGTAAATCCGAAGAATTTAAAAAATTCTTAATTGTTACATTTGGAAGCTTTGTTGGTGTGTTTTTGGCCTTAAGTTTATTTGCAGCACTTCATAAACCCCCAATGCCAATTGCGCCGCACCATTTTGGCCCAAGGCCTGCAATTGAGCACCAATTCAGGGGCGATTTTGATGGGCCAAGGGCTCACAAATTCCACAAACACAAAGGGCCAAAAGCACACAGAATGCACAGAGAAATGGGGCCAAATGCACCAATGCCAAAAGATTTAAGAGATGTTGAAGCACCAAAGCCCGTTAAATAAATTTAACTACTGTTTTTCATTCCGTTATGGAAAGAGGGGTTTTTTAAACCTCTCTTTTTTTAAATGCTTATTCTAAGCCCCAAAACAAGGGCTATACCGTTTCTGCCGCCATTTCTTATCATTCCTTCAAAAAATGCGGTAACTCTGTCTTTAAACCTTTTTTGAACCCCAAAACCATATTGAACGTATGGTTTTATTGATAAATCAGGAAGATAAACATCGTTTGCCTGAAATTTTGCCTTGTCTATTAAATTCCAAGCAAATGAAACCGCCAAATAGGGTTGCAAATAATCTTTAAAATTGCCTATAAATTTCAAAGAAGGCTCTATATGAAGCGCATTTATGGGTTTTGTGTTTATGTGAACATTTGAAGCCGTTGTAAAACTAAATGTATTTATAAATGTATATGAAGCCATAATTGAAGGCTGCAAAATAAGCCTGTTATTTAAAATCGGAAAATTAAACCCTGTTTTTTGGGCAAGCCCCGTATTTAACATATTAAAATCATCCGAACCAAAAGATGTATGCGCCTTTGCAGAATTTGCCCCAACATTTGCGGTTACTATTGAAAAGAAATTTTTCTTATAAACTGCACCTGTTAACCCGAACAAACCCCCGTTATTATAAATATCATTCCCTAAATATGCCTGATGAGAGCCATTATAGCCAAAATAAGCGCCATATAAAGAATACCAATTATTTTTTAATTTAATAAGGTTTGATTCTCCCCCCACAATTCCCCCATAAATAACATTTGAAACATCGGGCCCGTTTTTAATCGGCACATTTTCAAAAACAGAATATGGTTTAAACCAAATTCCCCTTCTTTCTTCAGGAATTAAAAGCGGTGAAAATGTAAAATTGTTAACGGAAGCTATTTTATTTTTGTTTTCAAAACCCCCTAAAACACCTTGGTTTTCAATCATTACCATATCAAGGTTCGAAAAGGCATTTTTATAGGTTTCAAGGCTCACTAAATAGCCCCCTAATTGTGCTGCAACGGGTGAAACCAAAATTGAAGGGTTAAAACTTTCTCTTGTAAAATTGAAATCACCGCTTTTATTATCATAGCTTGAAAAATAATTATAAATCGGGGTTTCAATTGTTTTATTTTGGTATGAAACATAATTTTTAAGGGTTGAATTTGCAAAAGGAATCGTTATTTTTTCACCTTCGGGAACTCCTTCAATCAAAACGCTTTTAACAAACAAATTGCCGCTTCCGTTTATTGAATTTGCACTTATTGTGTCCATAATTTTACTTTGCAAATTTGCATCTACAAAAAGGTTTGATTGCCCGTTTAATGTTAAATTGCCGTAATTTATATCGTTAATTTGCCCGTTTTGCATATTAAAATTTACACCGTCATTAAAAACCGTGTTTGCAGCTGAAAAATAACTTGCATTTTTTAAAAGGTTAATTGTTCCCTCTTCAAAATTAAAATTGCCTGTATAATTTTCATTAATTCCGCCCAAATTAAAAACGCCCGAACCGTTTTTATTAACAGTTCCGCTGCCTGCAATGCCGCTTAAAATATTTGTTGTGCCATCCCCTTGAACGGTAATTATTCCGTTGTCATTGTAAATGTCGTTTAATTTGCCGTTCGCACCGTAATTATTTTCTAAATTGGAATTTTCAATAATTATTGTTCCTAAATTGTAAATTCCGCCGCCAAGGGCATTTTCTGATGTTGATACGGTTTTATTGTTTTCTATATTTGAACCGATAATGTTAACGGTGCCGTTTGCGGTATTATAAATAGCGCCGCCTTGAACGGTTGTGTTGTTTCCTCCCGAAATGGAATTATTTTCTATTGTACTGTTTTCAATTGTGGCATCTCCGTCATTATAAATTACTCCGCCCCATGCTCTGTCGCCTTCACCTGCAACGGAAACATTTGAATTAAAAGTTGAATTTTTTATAACTAATGTGCTTGAGTCTGTATAATTATTTATTACACCACCGTAAATATTTGTACCTTGAGACCCGCCATTTGATTCATTATTTGAAAAAACACTGCCTTCAATTGTTGCGCTGTTGGCATTATAAATTGTTCCGCCGGATATAACCGAACCATCTCCTATAACGCTTTTGTTATTCGTAAAAACAGAATTTGCAATGTTTAAAGTGCCCGTGTTTGCAATGGCAGAGCCCGAAACACTCATTTGCACAGCTTCATTAAAATAATTTCCGTCAAAAGAACTTGAATTTACTGTCATATTGCCACTATTATAAAGTGCTCCGCCTAAAAGCAAACTTCCGCTGCTTCCTTGAAGATGGTTTTCAATAAATTGAGTGTTATTAATTTCTATATTTCCGTTGTTATAAATAGCGCCGCCTTGTCCAAAGGGGTCTGCAACACCATAATTGTTTTTAAAAATCGAGTTGTTAATATAAGCTGTTGAAATGGCCGAAGACAGGTAGCCGTTTGCAATTGCACCGCCATAAGCGCTTGCACCGCCTGAATAATTACCTTCAAACAGTGTTGAGTCAACATTAATTGTTCCCCCGCTTAAATTGTAAATGGCGCCGCCTATTCCAAAATTTATGCTTCCCGAATTTGCCGAATTGTTTGTAAAAAATGAATTGGTAATATCTATTGAACCCATTTGATTATATAATGCGCCTGCATAATGGCTGTTTGAATATATTTGTCCTGTTAAATTTGTCATCCTTATTTGGTTTATGGCACTGTTATCATTAATAATAAAGCCGCCATATTGCCCTAAACCGTCTAATGTATGGTTTTGGCCGTCAAAATTAATATCTATACCAAGAAATTTTTCGCCTATATTTACATCTGAACTTAAATTGTCCAAAACTTGAATAGTATCGCCGCTTGCAGGGTTAGTATTCATTAATTGGTCAAACGTTGTAACTTCAATTGTGCTTGCCATTGAATATTGTGCGGTAAATAAAAAACCAATGGTAATTAAAATTTTTCTATAATTTTGCATAGGAGCAATATTATTTTGTTTTATTGCTCCAATCTATTAACTGAAAGAGTTATATTGAATAAATAATCAACTAACCAAAAAAGCTTAATCTTAAATGCTTAAATATTGGCTATATTCTTTTTCTGTTCTGTCAATATCTGCTAAAAGCTGTTCAAATTGCTGGTTTTTAGCGTTTTGTTGGCTTGAAAAATCAGCAGGCTTGCTTGATGGAATATATGTTCTTTTGGGTTCAATCGGTTTTGATTCTTCTTTGTTTTCTGTTGTCTGAACGCTTGGTGCAGGCATTTTTTGGTTATTGTTGTTTAAATTAAGCGTTTGATTCATATTAAACCCTTGATTATTTGGGGTGTATAAATTGCTTGAAGGGTTAATTTGCTGAACCTGCGGTTGGCTTGTCGGCTGAATTGGCTGCCCAACATTTCTTGAATTAATATAGTTTCTTAAAAGCGGGCTTGGCCCTGCTGTTTGAAGCTGTTTATCATAAATATCGGCGCCTTCTTTTAAGAAATTGTACAATTTATTCGGGTCAGATTGCAATTCTTGCATTAATTTAGGGTCATTTTGGGCTTGCATCATTCTTGCTTGGTTTTTTGTAAGCAAGTTCATAAGTTCTTCTTCCGTTATTTTTGCAAACGGATTATTTTGCATAGCTTCCTCAGCCATCTTTTTCTCTTGTTCCTGTTTTTCTTTTTCAGGATCCCAAGGTTTACCGAATATTTTATTTACCGCCCATTTAATCGGTTTTGAAACAATGGGAGATAAAACAAACATAACAAGCGCAAACCTTAACATGCCACCGGGGGTAAGCCCCATAAATTTACCTGATTTTAACTTGTATGCAAAGTCTTTAACTTTGTTTGAAACACCCAAACCTAAGGTTTGAAGTTTATTCATATCGGATGGAACAATATCATCTATATAAGGTTTAATTGTTTCTGCATTGTAGTTTGAACCCAAAATTTTACCGATAAATTTAATCGGTTTTTGCCACCATTTGGTTTCACCCTTCAATACATTTTTAATATTTTTAACTTCATCAAGATATTCAGCCCTTGTAATTGATTTTGCATCAACTTTTTCATTTAAGGCTTTTATTAAGTTTCTGTATTTATCAACATTTTTAGTTTGTTCTTGAACAGTTTTGCCCATTCCTATGTATTTTGCGGCACCGCCCAATTTTGTAAGAGCTGATGTTGCAAGAGGCATTGTAAACAAGGTTGCAACACCCATTGCCTGTTCATCCATAAAGGTTGCAAGCTTTTGGCCTTCGGGCGCTTGTTTTGCTTTAATTGCAGCAGTTGCAAGGAAATATGCCTGCATTAAAGGTGCAATTTTCCCGCCTGCGAAGTTGTTTGTAAAACCTTCGTAAACTTTTGAAAAAGCACTTGGCAATGCCTTGCCTAAGGCCGTAGCTGCACCAACCGCCCCTGTTGCCACTTTTGTTTTATTTGCAGCTTCAGATAAAGGCACTTCCAATTTCAACAATTTATTTAAAAATGGAATTTTGCCGATTGGCAAAGGGCCCCATTTATCTATTACCGCTTTTTTATCGGTTTTTGAAAATATTTCTATTGCATCATCAACACATTCTTTAATTTTCGGGTCTTTTGGCGGTTTTTGCGCCAAATCTCTAAATGCTGTTGAAACTTTATCTAAAATATCAGCGTCATCTGTTGCAGATTCAATTCCCTTTGTTTTTAATAATTCCCAGAATTTGCCATTGCCGCCGTTTTTAAACATTTCAAGAACTTCTTGGCCTCTGCCTCTAAAGCCCTTTTGAATTAAATCGCCGTTATCATATAAAACCCTGCTGTATAGGCCTGTTGCTTCCGTCATTGCCATTGAATTTTCAAGCCTTAGAGGGGTTGACATTGAACGGGCAAAAGCAGAATGATTTTGAAGCCAAGTTTTTGCGTTTTTAGCGCCTTTTTTAATTCCGTTTTCAACGTTATCGGGAATTATTTTTGAAACTGTTGTTGCAATTTTGTCGCCCAAGCCTGTTAATTTGCCCAAAAAACTTTTTTCATATTCGCCTGAAAATGAAAATTTTGAGCCTATTTTATCGTTTAAGTTTCTTAAAACCAAAAAAGATGTATAAAAGGGCAATGTTGCAAGAAGCGTTGTTTTATCCATTCCCCCTGCAGCAGCAATTGCACCATTGTTTGAAGCAATTTGCTTTGCATCTAAATTTTGAAGATTTTCAGGCAACTTTTCATTAATGTTGTTTGGCACAACATCTTTAACTGCTCCGTAGCTGACATTATTCTGTTGGGGGTTATAGCCCATATAATTGTTGTTAATCATGAAAAATGCCTGTTAATTCTTCCTTTATATAAAAATAAAGTGTTAAAAAGAAAATTTATTGATATAATTTTACAAAACTTTACTAATGTTATAAACTTAAAAATATGAATATTATAGTTTGTATAAAACAAATCCCCGATACTAATGATGTTAAATGGACAAAAGACAATAACATCATAAGAGATAACCTTATTTCAATTTTAAACCCCTATGATAAAAAGGCAATTTTAACAGCCCTTGAAATAAAAAAAGCGGTTAAAAATTCTAAAATAACCCTTCTTTCAATGGGGCCAAACAATGCAATTCAAGCTTTAAGATATGGTTTAACATTAGGGGCAGATGAAGCCATTTTACTATCAGACAAAAAATTTTCAGGTGCAGACACAAATGCAACCTCAAAAACCCTAAAAGCTGCAATTCAAAATTATATCAAAGTTTTTGATTTAATTATAACGGGCCAATTTGCACTTGATGGCGACACATCCCAAACACCGTATTCTTTAGCAAACAGGCTGAATCTTGAAATTTTGGGGTATGTGGTTGAAATTGTTTCTGTTAAAGAAAATGAAATTACGGTAAAACAAATAAAAGATAACGGCTCTTATTTAACAAAATGCCCCACCCCTTGTCTTGTTTCGGTTTCAGACTTTAAAAAAGAAACAAAAAAACCTTCCGTTTTTGATTATATGATGGGGCAAGATAAAAAAATTACAATTTTAAACGCTGATGACATTAAAATTGATTCCAAAGAAACAGGAATTGTAGGCTCACCCACTTATGTTAAAAAAGCATATCGCCCTGAAAACAACAGAAATTGTAAATTTGTTGAAAACATTTTTGAATTAAGAGGTGAAATTTTTAATGGCTGAAATTCTTTTATATATTGAATGCGACGAAAATAAAATTTTAGATGCAAGCTATGATTTAATAACAGGGGTTAAAAAAAATAATAAAGGCGCAAATGTTTCAGGCGTTATTGTTTTGCATCCTGATTTTATTTTAGACGATGAAATTAAAAATAATTTGAAAAAATTCGGGCTTGATAAATTATACGTTTTAAAATCAGAAAAACCTTTCTTTGAAAAAGCGGAAGAACCTTTTTTAATTTCAGGTTTAATTAAAAATATAAACCCTGAAATTTTTGTTCTTTTAAGTTCAACCACAGGCAGAGAAATTGCCCCGATTATAGCCTCTATTTTAGATACAGGATTAACTGCAGATTGCACAAAAATTGAAATTGAAAATATAGAAGGCAAATTAAAACTAATTTCAACCCGCCCGACATTTGGCGGAAAATTAATGGCATCAATTATTTGTAAGAAAAACCCACAAATGGCAACAGTGAGGGTTGGAACTTTTAAAAAAGAAGAACTTAATAATGAAAATTTAGAAATTGTTGAATTTAATTTCCCGTCTTTTTTGAATTTAAAATCTGAAATAATTGAATATAAAAAAAATGAAAAGAGTGAATTTATTAATTTTCAAAATGCCAAAATGGTGTTTGCAGGGGGTTTAGGGCTAAAAAATAAAGAAAACTTTGATAAATTAAAACTTTTATGTGAAAAAACAGGCGCTATTATGGGTGCTACAAGAAAAGCGGTTGATAAAGGCTTTGCAGAAAAAAAATATCAAATAGGGCAAACAGGGTCTTTTACAACACCTGAAATATACGTTGCATTTGGAATATCAGGCGCAATTCACCACATTATGGGAATGGAAAATTCCAAAAAAGTTATTGCAATTAATTTAGATAAAAATGCGCCTATTTTTAAATACGCTGATATCGGCTACATTGAAGACGCAGCAAAAGTTTTAGATGAACTTTTAAATGGTTTAAATTAAATCTAACATATCTGAAACTGCTTTTTTAAGCCCCACAAAAACGGCTCTTGAAATAATGCTGTGGCCGATGTTTAATTCACAAAGCCCGTTTATTTCATGCATTAATTTAACGTTTTCATAATTCAAACCATGGCCTGCATTTACCTTCAACCCTAAAGATTGGGCATATTCAGCTGCAGTTTTAAGTTTTAAAAGTTCTTCTTTATAGTTTCCTTTTTCAAAAGCGTTTGCAAAAAAGCCTGTGTGAAGCTCAATATAATTTGCACCTGTTCTTTTTGCAGCTTCCACTTGTTTTATGTCGGCATCTATAAACAAAGAAACCAAAATTCCCTTATCTTGAAGATTTGAATTTAATTTTTTAATTCTTTCTTCAAATTTAACAACATCCAAACCGCCTTCCGTTGTAATTTCAAGGCGTTTTTCAGGAACTATACAGCAAGATAGAGGCTTTAATTTACAAGCAATTTCTTCCATTTCATCAGTTGCCGCCATTTCCATATTCAAGCCTATTTTTAAGCTTTCTTTTAAAAGAAAAATATCTTCGTCTTTAATATGGCGTCTGTCTTCTCTAAGGTGTGCCGTAATTTGAGAAGCACCCGCATCTTGCGCAATAAAAGCGGCTTCTAAAACATTTGGTTCTAAGCCCATTCTTGCGTTTCTTAACGTTGCTATATGATCTATATTAACTCCAAGTTCCATACCCAAAATTTTACCACAAAGAAATTTCAAAAATGCAAGTTTATAAAGTATCAGGTTGATTTTATTTGATTAATGTTTGAACTTTTGATTTTTTATAATAGAATTAAGTTGTTAACATTTATTTTAAAGACTTTATAAAGTGAAATGCCCGAAATGTAAAACTGAAGTTCAAAGTACGGACGTATTTTGCCCAAACTGCAATTTAAGGCTTGTAATTGAATGCCCGAAATGCAAAAGCAAAGTGCGCCTTGGTTCTGCTTCCTGCAAAGAATGCGGCTATGTTTTCGTTAAGTTTTGCCCCCGCTGCAATAGCGCAAACTACGTTTCAAGCCCGACTTGCAGAAAATGTTTTTACGTTTTTGAAGAAATTAAAGAAGACCCCGTTAAATTAAAAAGAGAAGAAAAGGTTCTTTTAAAACAAGAAAACAAAAAAACGGATGACGACCTTACAAAAAAGCCAATGGCATCTTTTGTAGATACAAGGCTTGAAATTTTAATAGATTTTATAAACCTTCCTTTTATTTTCAAAAAATTCAAAGATGAAGAATTTAAAAATAAGGTTTTATTAAACATTAAAACTTCAATAAGGGTGGCATTTGGCGCAACTTGCGAATTTTACAAAGAAAACATTGCAAGGTTTAAAATCAGCTACAACAAAAATAACGGCATTAAAAATAAAATTGAAAAATTTAACCTTGAAATGCTTAAATTTAACGGCTTTTTAAATGAAACCTTGGGTGAAGAAATTGAACATAAGTTTGTAATTTTAACAACAGGTGAAATTGAGCCTGAAAAATCTGTTATGCAGCTTGCAATTGGCCACAGTAAAGATGTTGTAACAACAAAAGCGGCTTATGAAATTTTATCTGAAGAACTCCCTTTGGTTAAAATCTCGCCTGATTCATACAAAATGGCAAACCTTGAAAAAGAAAACTTAAAAACCCACGAAGTTAAAGAAACAGATGAAACCGCCGCAATTGAAATGGTTTATCAGGCAATCATTCAAGAAAACAATGTTAAGGGCATTTCAATTAATGCGCCACGTGGCACGGGCAAAACGCATGTTTTAAACAATTTATATAAAAAGCTTGAAGAATCAGACATTGCAATTTTAGCTGCAAGATGCTCTGCGCTTTCTCAAGTGGCACCTTTGGGGCTTTTTCAAGACGCATTTTTAAACCTTTTTAATCTTCCTTTTGCGCCTCAAAATTATAAAGAAACAGTAGATGGGCTTGTTCAATTAATTAAAAATTACTTACCCGATAATTTCCCAAAAGAAAAAATTGATACCCTGATAAATGTTTTATACCCAAATAAAGAAGCATATTATGAAGATTTAAACAAAAATAAAGAAATAACTTTCCTTCATATGAAAGACATTTTAGAAGCCTTAAGGCTAAATGCCAAGGTTTTGCTTGCGGTTGATGATTTTGACCTTATAGATGAAATGTCTTTTGAATTTTTGGAATATTTAATTCAAAATAATTTCTTTTCAGAAGGTTCCAAATTTATTGTATGCTACAGAAACCAAAATTCTTTGAATATGTACATACCGCCTGAAATTTTGCCTGCTGAAAATTGCTTTGATATCAACTTAAAGAAAAGAGAAATCGGTTCTACAAGAGCATTTATTAAAAACCACTTGGGCGATGTTTCCGTTTTGCCAAGAAAAATTTCAGACCAAATTATAATGAATGCAAAAGGCGATTTGGCATATACGGGGCAAGTTTTATACCATTTAATAGAAACAAGAAAAATTAAGCTTCAAGGCGGCAAATTCAGCTATTCGGCTATAGATGAAGATTATTTTGTTCCAAGAACAATGGCAGATATTACAAAAGCAAGGCTTGAATATCTTTCGGATAAATCTAAAACAGAATTTGTTATGTTGAATTTGGCTTCTTTTTTAGGCGGAAAGTTTACAAAATCTGTTATAAAAGCCGTTATAGACACAGACGAACAAGAATTTGAAAATGTAATGACAAGCTTGGAAGTTGGCGGCTATATTAATAAAATTGATGATGAAACCTATGTGTTTAAAAACAGCCTTCTTTGGACAAATGTTTATATAATTGCAAGAAACAACCCCGAAATGAAACCTTATGTTGAAGCTTTATTAAAGGTTTTAATTTCAAGAACAATTTCATCTCCTGCTATATGCGCACTTTTAGCCCAAATTGCAGGAAACAAACCCGTTGCACTTTCTCTTTGGACAAAAAATTTAAAACTGGCATCTTATATTGGCGATTCTGCACTCTATATTATGAGCCAAAAGCAAAGCCTTGTTAATTTAGAAGGTTTGAGCCTTCCCAATGAATATTACATAAAAAATAATATTTATGAAAGATTGGGCAAATTGACCTATAAAAAATCGCCTTATCAAGCAATAGATTACCTTTCAAACGCTGTTGTTGAAGCAAAAAGCCAAGATAATTTAAGAAAAGTGATTGAATTATCGGGTTATTTAACAGAAAGCTGCAAACTTGCCCAAAAATACCCTGCCGTTATTGAAACGGTTGATAACGTTTTATCTGTTTTTGAAAACAGGCAAAAAGTTGAACTTCAAAGGGCATTAATTAAAACAAGAAAATTAGATGCGCTTTTAGCGGTTGGTAACTATGAAGAAGTTATTAATATTGTAAACACCGAAATTAACCCTCTTTTATCGGATGCAATAAGGCAAAAGAAAAAACTGCCCTACATTTCAAAGGAAGATTTATACAAGGCTTGGATTAGTTCCAATATAACTTTAATTGAAGCCTATGCATACCAAGGAAACCCCTTATCTTTTGAATTTATTGAAGCTGTTGAAAAAGAAGTTTATAAAGATTCTAAAAATATTGATGAAGAATTAAGCAAAAAATTAAAACTTGCTTGCGCCCTAAGCTACACAACAAAGGGCATTTTGGGGCAATCTGATGAAGTTTTGCACACGCTTATAAAAGATTTTTCAAATTCAAGCAAAGAAAATTCAACCCTTATTTCAAAATGGAATATGATAACCATTTTCAATAAAATTTTAAGGTCTGATTTTGAAAACATTAAAGAAGATTTATTTGAAGCGGTGACATTTGCAAACAACATTGGCGATAACTACACAAAAAACATTTTAAAAACAATTTTGGCATACGTTATTTTAGAAGAGGGTGACGAATTAAGAACGCTTGAAATTTGCCAAGAACAAATGAATTATTTCTCAAACGAAAAAGTGGCGCTTGGCGCTTTAATTGCTTGGTATATAAGCGCAAAAGCAACCCTTAAAATTTCAGGTGCCGATAAAGCAATTGAAATTTGTGAAAAATCTATTCAAATTTCAGAAAGCACAAAAATTAATTCAATTTGGTTTAAAGTTTTGTTCCAAACACTTTTAAGCAAATGCTACATTTTAAAAGGCGACTTAGAAAGTGCCAAAATGTATGTGGAACTTGCGGGGCAAGATGTTAACCAAAACGAACTGAATTATTTTATGGTTCAAATTGTAAGGTTAAGAGCAATTATCATGCAGGATTCAATTGATAAAATTCCGGATGATAAAAAAACGGAACTTGCAAATTCTGCCGTTAAAATGTTTGAAAAGGCGCTTTCATTATCATCTAAACTGAATTTAGATGTTATATCCGCCAAAATAAGAAAAGAACTAACCTCTTTTAAAGCTTCCTGCAGATTAAAAAGAATTACTGTTTCGGAGTAATATATTTAATATTTTAAGTTTTGTAACAAATTATCTAAATTTGAAATTATACCTTTTGTATATACTTTATATATATGTGTGTAACAAAAGGATAGTAAAAAATGTCAATTAACTCCATAGTAAATCAATATTCCCAATTCACCCAAAATCAAAATGTTCAAAATGGCGCACAAGGCACTGAAGCATCTTACGAAGACGGCATTTTAACATTTACTGAAGCTGACGGTAGCAAACAAACCATCAATTCCTTAGATTTAAGCAGCACAGATATTGAAATGCTCTCAAGTATTCTTGGAATTGAAATAACAGATGAAACAAAAGAAGGCGATAACGAAGCCCGCACGGATGAATTGAAAGATTCTGCAGATAAAAAACAAGCGGAAATTGAAAAAACAAGCGATGAAATTAAAGAGATTTACGATGAAACGCTTGATGAACAAGAAAAAATAACAAAAAATGAATATCAAAGAATTTTAGACCTTGTAAACACTTCCGTTGCACAGTTTTTGGAAGCAAGAAAAAGCGGCAAACAAGTTGATATTGAAGAATTAAACAGCACAATTATGCAAGGCGTTGAAGACAGCACCTATGAAAAAGACATCAGCAATGTTTTTGCCAATTTAGAAGGCGCAAACACAAAAATGCAGGAAATGTCCACCTTGTTAATGGAATACGGTTCAATAACAGAAGAAGCAAAGCTTTTAGATGCACAAAAAATAGAAGCGTTGCAATCTGAACCAAATTCGGCCATTTCAGAAGCGGAACTTGCGGCAATAGAAACTTCTTCTCTTGGTTTTTTGTGCAGCAATTTCTTTGAAGTTGGAACCGAAAAATTAAACGGCCACAAAGAACAATATAATTTAATTTCAGGTTTTAAAGAACTTGATGACGGTATTATTCAAATGTACACCGAATATGCGGCAAATGCAGGCGCAACGGTTCAATCTTTAATTAATCAAGAAGAAAATGTTGATAAAAAAGAAGAACCGAAAGATGATAAAAAAGCTGAAAATGTAAAAAGCGGGGCTTTTATTTCTGAAGAAGAAGAAAACGAAGAAGATAAAGAAGCAAAAGCCGCTTAATAAAAACTTAAACACTAAAACCGCCTTATTGGGCGGTTTTTTTATTGCTTTCTTATAAATTTAAGTTCATATCCCAAAATATCTGCAATAATAAGCATTTCTCTGTGCGTTATTGTTTCATTTCTCAGTTTATTCGATAAATTTTGCATGGAGTAGGGTTTATTTAACCTTTTGCCTAAAGCCTCAGCCAATTCCGTTAAGCTCACACCGGTATCAAGCAAAATTTTTTTCAGTTCATTAATGATGGACATTCTTAACTCCACTTATTCATTTAAAATTATACAAATTCGTTAACTATTTAACGAATAAATTAACCCGTACCATTGATTTTTAAATCCACATGTGTAATACTAAACATATACGTTTAATTGTTTAATATAAGTTAAAGGATAATTTGAATGAAAAGAGCATTTACTTTGGCGGAAGTTTTAATAACTTTAGCTATCATTGGCGTAGTGGCTGCAATTTCAATTCCATCTGTTATATCAAACTCTCAACAACAAGAATTTAAAACAGGATTAAGAAAAGCAGTTTCTGTTTTAAATAGTGCCATCACCATGAATATGGCAATAGATGGCGAAAGCCCGTATGATAATGCTAATTTATATGGTTATTTAATGAAACATATGGCAATTATGAAAAGCACTTCACAAAGAGATAAAATATTTTTTGTTTCAGACCCAAGAGGCTCATATGCAAACAGTGCTTTTTATACAACTGATGGCATGCGTTTTGAACTTAGAAATGGTGCAAAGCACACATACTTTAAATTATATGAATCGGGCGTTTATCTTTGCGATGCTGCCGTTGGCGGTTCACCGTTTCAATATGCTAATGGCCCTGCAGAATCTTGCGGCGGCTGCGGAAGCTATGGTTTAAATAGCAATGTAGATAAAACCACAAAACCACCTTGCATTATTGCGGTTGATGTTAATGGCGACAGAAAGCCTAATCCTGCAAATGTTAATTGTATGTCTCATGCATGTTCAAAGCCATACAAATATTCTGATCCCTTAGGTTTAAAATTAACCGATATGTTTACAATTATGATTACAGACAAACAAGCAATTCCATATGGTGTTGCAGCGCAAAGAGCAATGTATCAGGCGCAAAAGTAAAAGGTGTGTGAAGTTTTTAAAGTGTGATGAACACTTTAAAAACGAAACCGTTCCAAACCGCCGTTATGACGAAGTGAGCGAATGCGAACGAAGGAATGAACAAATCTTAGTTGTGGCGAGAAATGCGTTGCAATTACATTGCATAAGCCCCGCCACACTGATTTGACAGGCGGAAGAAAGAAAGCATAAAGCCAGATTGGAAATAAATTTATCCTTTCATTTATAAAAGCTCAAAGAATTATTCTTTGAGCTTATTTTTAAACCATAAAAAATGCCCCATAATGTTCATTA
>ULUL01005664.1_pt1 | contig 102858 bp, 107 predicted proteins | sample 1958481 | NCBI WGS metagenome assembly ULUL01 (sample SAMEA4835759, study PRJEB28245) | human gut metagenome | biome: gut microbiome; material: fecal sample | place: Denmark | collected 2008 | reverse complement strand
GTTCTTGTCCTTGCTCGAACTGATAGCGCAAATTCTCTGCGCGGTAGTAGGCGCGAGGGCTAATGCGGTTGTGGCAATCTTAAAACGGTTTTTGTTTCTATTTAGGGGATTCCCACGTTGTTTCACTCCTCGGAATGACATAATAGACGATTGACTTGACCGCAATGACGCTCGAGCGACCGGTTGTCGCCTTGCGACTCCAGTTCCGTCTTCGAATAGGCACATTCCGTGTATAATAACGCTTCGAATAAGCTTAAATCTTTCGATTATTTGCGTGTTTCGAGGTCTTTGTGCGGATTGGGTTCGGATATCATGGTCTTGTAGTTGACATATATTACTTGCCCGGGGTGTCCGTCGGGTTTGCGTTTGACGTTGCGCCGCTCGGTGTAGTCAACCTCACAAGGCGCTTGTTTGGTGCTGGCGGTTATTTCGCCTGCGATTTTAAGCACATTATCGGGCACTTTTCGCCCTTCGGTTACTATAATCGTGTGCGAGCCGTGTTCGTGTTTGAGGTGAAGCCACACGTCGTTGGACGATGCGATTTTAAAAGTAAGTTCGTCGTTTTGGAGGTTGTTTTTGCCTCGATAGATATAAAATCCGTCCACGAAGTAAACGTATGGCGGCTCGGCTTTTTCTTTGCGCACCTTATTCTTTGACGATTTCTTTTTGCCACCGCCCAATGCTTCCAGTTCCTGTTCGATGGCGGAAGTGTCGCTTTCGTAGGGGAGGTTTGCGATTTCGTCCTCTATCGACTTGACGTATTCGAGCAAATCTTTGTCTTTTTCGAGTTTTTTGCTCACAAACTCTTTGGTGCGTTTGAGTTTGTTGTATTTTGCGTAATATGCGGTTGAATTTTTTGAGGGAGTAAGGCGCAAATCGAGGGGAATTTCCACTTGAGAATTGTCGTAATAGTTGACGCACACAAGTTTATCATCGCCTTTTTTCACTAGATAAATGTAGTTGACGATAAGCTCGCCCCACAATCTATATTTGTCCATATCCTCGCACTCGGCAAGTTTTTGAAGGTCGATTGCTATGTTTTTTTCAACCTTTTGGCGAAGATGTTTTGCGATTGTGGCAAGAGATTTGAGCCTTGCTTTGTTGCGGATATCCTTGTCGCAATCGGTAATAAGAGCGTCGTACGCATCGCTCATACTTTCATACGCTTTGACGTTGGAGTCATCGCAGTTTGCAAGCGAACGATAAAGTATGGGGTAGACGTCCTTTCCGTCGATTATGCAGGGGTAAGGCCGAATAGTCGCAGAGTCGGTTGAAAGGCTTGCAAAATCGCGTATGACCTTGAAAAGCCTTTCGCGCTCGTTTGCGCCGAGGCGTTCGACATTGGATTTAAGGTTGGCGCGAAGAAGCAATTCCTCAATCGTTGCGCCCGAAAAACCGGATATATTGTCTTGTATAAACCTGTGCAAATCTCCGCCGTTGAAATTGTCGAAAACAGAAAAACAATCGGTTAGATAGCTTGTTTTCTTTTGAGAAACAGGGGAGTACGGAACGCCGCGGAGTACGACGTGATTGCGCTCGATATCCAGAGGAAGATGTTTAACGGCATCCAGAATCACAAGATTTTCGTCTGTGAAAACGATGTTTGAATACCTGTTCATAATCTCGACAAAAAGATAAAAAACAGCCTCATCGCGCATCTCGGTTTTTGCATCGAAGCGTATGCGCACGATTCTGTCGTAGTTGTATATCGAAACGTCGCTTATGGTTGCCGACAGTAGGTATTTGCGAAGAAGCATACAAAGATTCGGCGCGACTTGCGGACTGACTTTTTTGCTCGTCGTGAGGTGGATTCTCGGCGCGCCTGCGTTGCAAGACACCACAAGGCACTGATTTTTGCCTTTCGATCGTACGAAAAATCGCAACTCGTCCGATTCGGGTTGTTGAATCTTGTCTATTCTTGCGCCTTGCAGATTATCGTTAAGCTCTCTTGCAAGCGCACTCAATGCAAAAAGGTCGCTTCCCATACGGTTAGTATAGTATTTTTTGCGCTCGAAATCAATTATTCATAGAAATTTTTGCCAAGGGGACATAATTTCATTGATTTTTAATCTTTCGCATGTTATAATTTCTATCACTTGTTAAGAAAATATATATCCGCACGATTTCGCGCGGACATGGAGGACAAATGAACTACACAGCAGAAAAGTTGGAAAAGAGCCAAGTTAAGTTCAACTACGTGGTTGACAAGGACGCTTTCAACGCAGCAATCAAGCAAGCCTACGAAAAAACCAAGCATAAATATGCGGTTCCCGGTTTCAGAAAAGGTCACGCACCCCAAAAGGTTATCGAGGGTATGTACGGACAAGGCGTTTTCTTCAGCGACGCGGTAAACGAACTCATCGATTCTTCTTTGTCGGAACTCGAAAAGAGCGCGGACTACGATTTCGTGGCTGTCGACAGCGTTTGCGACGTTGACATGACGGATGACGGCGGCGTGAAATACTCCATCGTTATGGTTGTAAAACCCGAAGTTACGCTTGGTCAATATAAAGGACTTGCGGTTGCAAAGAAGGCTGTGAAAGTCACCGCAAAACAAGTTGACGAAAAGATTGCCGAGGAGCAAGAAAAGCAAGCTCGTCTTATTGACGTCGATACTGCGGCGGCAAACGGCAATACGGTTACCATCGACTTTGTCGGAAGCGTAAACGGCGAAAAATTCGAAGGCGGCAGCGCGGAAAACTATGATCTCGAACTTGGCAGCAACACGTTTATACCCGGTTTCGAAGAGCAACTCGTCGGCGTCAAGGCAGGCGAAGTGAGAAACGTCAACGTCACTTTCCCCGAAAACTATCAAGCTGAACAACTTGCAGGCAAAGAAGCAGTGTTCGAGTGCACCGTCAAAGCGGTTAAAGTGAAAGAACTTCCCGCAATCGACGACGAATTTGTCAAAGACGTTTCAGAATTCAACACTCTTGCGGAGTACAAAGCGGACGTGAAAGCAAACCTCACCAAAGAAGCGGAAGATAAGGCAGAGCGCGATCTCGAAGACGAAATCGTGGAAAAGATCGTCGACGCTTCAACGGTTGAAATTCCGCAAGCAATGATAGATCACGAAGCGGAAGACATGGTGCACGAGTTTGAATATCGTCTTATGTATCAAGGTCTGAAGCTCGACGATTATCTCAAATATCTCAACATGACCAGAGAGCAACTCGAAGATCAATACAAAGATCAAGCAGCAAAGACCGTCAAAGTGCGCCTTGTCATGGAAACGCTTATCAAAGCCGAAAACATCAACATCGAGGACAAGGACATCGACGAAAAGATTGAGAAGTTTGCAAGCGACGCTTCTCAGACCGTCGAAGAGTTCAAGAAATCTTTGCACAAAGAGCAAATCGACTATATCGTCAACTCTATCATGAACGAAAAGTTGCTCGCCTTCCTCGTAAAAGAGAACGTTGCGGCAAAGAAACCCGCAAAGAAAGCGGCAGGCGAAGAAACGGCTGAAAACGTTCAAGAAGAGCAAAAAGCGGAAGAAAAGAAACCTGTTGCCAAAAAAACAACCAAAAAGACAGCAAAACCCGCAACCGACGCAGAATAATCGCTTGCGATTTTGTGTAAAATAAGAGTGCTTGCGCACTGAAAAAACAAAATTTAGGCTTTCCGCTTGCCATTGCAGGCGGAAAGCGCATAAAATCGGCTTTTGCGCGATTCCAATTCGAAAACACGCGAAAACGCCATATTTTTGCCGCAAAATCACAACCTTTTTTGCGGCGAACGGAGGAAAAAATGAACATCAAAAATCAACTTATACCTATGGTTGTCGAGCAAACGGGCAGAGGCGAGCGTTCATACGATATTTACTCTCGCTTGCTTGAAGACAGAATCATCTTCCTCACGGGTGAAATCGACGATAACGTTGCCGACCTCGTTGTCGCACAACTCATATATCTCGAAGGCAAAGATTCGACAAAAGACATCAGCCTTTATATCAACAGTCCCGGCGGCTCTGTGTCCGCAGGCTTTGCAATCTACGACACAATGAACTACATCAAATGCGACGTTTCCACCATCTGTATCGGTATGGCGGCGTCCATGGGCGCATTCTTGCTCTCGTCGGGCGCAAAAGGAAAGAGATTTTCTCTTCCAAATGCAAAGATTATGATTCATCAACCCCTCGGCGGTGCGCAAGGTCAGGCAAGCGACATTGCGATACAAGCCAACGAGATACTCAAAACCAAAAAGCGTATCAACGATATTCTTGCACAAAATACGTCCCAACCTCTTTCCAAAATCGAGGTTGACACCGACCGCGACTTCTATATGAACGCCGAAGAAGCGGAAAAATACGGACTTGTGGACAAGATTTTCTATTCCAGAAAGTAATTTTGCAAGACAACGAACAACGAGAATACGCCTTTTCGGCTCGTATTGCGGGCAAAGCGGGCAGTTTCTGCCAAATCAGGAGTATAATCAAGTATGGAAAATTATCATAAAGAACAACATTGCAGTTTTTGCGGACGAGGCGAAAGCGAGGTTGAAAAAATCATCAGCGGCCCCAACGGCATAAATATCTGCAACGAATGTATCGACGAGTGTGCCTACCTTCTCGGCAAGGACGAAAAAACCGCAAACGACGGTCTGAGCCTTTATACGCCCAAGGAAATCAAAGAGAAACTCGACGAATACATCATCGGTCAGGACAGTGCAAAACGCGTGCTGTCGGTTGCCGTGTACAATCATTATAAGCGTATCAATCAAATCCGCTCGAAAGCCAACGACGACGTGGTCATCGAAAAGAGCAACGTGCTTTTGCTTGGACCTACGGGTTCCGGTAAAACTTTGCTTGCGAAAACGCTTGCGCAAATCCTCAACGTGCCTTTTGCGGTTGCCGATGCAACCACGCTTACCGAGGCAGGTTACGTCGGTGAGGACGTTGAAAACATCCTTTTGAAGCTCATTCAGTCGGCAAACGGTGATTTGAAGAGAGCGGAAATCGGCATCGTGTATATCGACGAAATCGACAAAATAGCAAAGAAGGGCGAAAACGTGTCCATCACGCGCGACGTCAGCGGTGAGGGCGTGCAACAAGCATTGCTCAAAATCATCGAAGGAACGGTTGCAAACGTGCCTCCGCAAGGCGGCAGAAAGCATCCCAATCAGGAGTGCTATCAACTCGATACAACCAACATTTTGTTCCTTTGCGGCGGTGCGTTCGTCGATTTGGACAAGATTATCGACCAAAGAAAAGACAATTCGAAGCTCGGCTTCGGCTCGGCGGTGAAAGGAACGGTTGATTATCGCTACGACGAACTTATCAAAGCGTTGCAACCTGCCGACCTTATCAAATTCGGTCTTATCCCCGAATTTGTCGGACGTGTGCCGATTGTCGTCGGACTCAACGCTCTTGACGAAAACGCACTTGTCAAGATTCTTTCCGAACCTAAAAACGCGCTTGTCAAACAATACAAGTATCAATTTGCGCTTGACGGCGTGACGCTTGAATTTGAGGAAGACGCATTGAGAGCAGTGGCTGCAAAGGCAATCCAACTCAATACGGGCGCAAGAGGTTTGAGAGCGATTTTGGAAGACGTGTTGCTCGAACTTATGTTTGATATCCCGTCTGAAAAAGATATTGAAAAAGTTATCGTCACAAAGGCTTCGATTGACAAAACAGAGAAGCCGATCGTGGTGAGAAAACAGGTTGAAAAAAAGACGACCGATTGTATTGCATAACGACAAAAATAGCGCATCTAATGCGCTATTTTTATAGTTTTTGTGCAAACATTCAAATTTCAATCGAGGAGTGAAAGATGATAAAACAAGCAAAGTTCGTAGTGTCCGTTGCGGATGCAAGCAAGGTGCCCGATTACGGCGCATGCGAAATCGCCATTGCCGGCAAATCAAACGTCGGCAAGTCCTCGTTTATCAATTTTATGGTCAATCAGAACAAGCTCGCAAAAACTTCGCAAGAGCCGGGACGTACGCGCTTGCTCAATTATTTTGAAATAAACAACGGCGAATACTATTTTGTCGATTTGCCCGGTTACGGATATGCAAAGGTAAACAAGCAAGAAAAACAAAAATGGGGCGGACTTATCGAAAACTATTTGCGCACGAGCAAACGCCTTGTCAACGTGTTTGTGCTTGTCGATATGCGCCACGAACCGACCGACGATGACAAAATGCTGATTAACTATCTTTACAACTACAACATTCCGTTTACGATCATTGCTACGAAAGCGGACAAACTCTCTCGTGCTCAACAACAAAAATGTCTTGCAACGATTGCCTCCGCGCTGTGTGTAGGGACAAAGGATATTTTGGTTACTTCGGCAAGCGCAAAGACGGGGAAGGAAGGCGTGCTTGCTAGAATTGATATGCTGCTTGAAAACGCACGTTCTGTCGAAAATGCACACTCTGACGAAAATGCACGTTCTGTCGAAAATAATTGATGATTCTTATTTGAAATTGCTCGTTTATTGAATTTTAACAAAATAATGAAATAACGCTCATATCCGATTGATTGAGCGTTATTTTTTATGTTTTTATTCTAAAAATCTAAAAATCATAGAATACTTTGTCCGAATTTTATGGCAAAAAATCAAATTTCACACACTTCTATAATCTTGTTGTCCACAAGGTCGCAAGAGGTGAGGATATACGTTATTCCGTGCTTTTGCACGGTGGGCGTAACCCTTGCGTTTTTGCCGTGCAGGTGTCCGTACAGCACGAAATTCACGTTGTATTTTTCAACTAACGCCGTAACTTCGGTGTCCTGATAGGTTGCCTCAAACGGCGGATAGTGCAGCATTGCAATCAACTTGTCGCCTTCCTTTTGCAATGACTTTGCATAAGAAAGGGAAAGTTCGAGACGGATAAGTTCGCGCTTGTATATCTTTACGTCGGCTTCCGGCGTGTCTTTGGAGGGAATATTCCAACCGCGCGAGCCTGCAATTACTACCGCTTTATCGGGATTGTCGGGCGATTCCACTCTGTACGCATTGTTTTGGACGAAGTTGAAAGATGGGAAATACGTCCTCATTTTCCCGAGCGAACTCCAATAATAGTCGTGATTGCCTTTCACGACGTATTTTTGTCCTTTGAGTTTTGCGATTTCGTCATAATCGGGTTTTGCTTCGTCAATCGTAAGGCCCCAGGACATATCTCCGCCAAGCAAAACGAGGTCGCCGTCGGCAACCTTGCTCGTCCAATCTTCGCTTATTTTCGCAAAGTGGTTTTGCCAACCGTCACCGAAAATATCCATGGGTTTTTCGACGGCGTTTGAGAGATGTAAATCGCTTATCGCAAACACTTTCATATTGATAATATAACATATAAATTATTATTTATCAATTATTGTTGTAAAAAAGCGTTACGTCGGGTTGTTTTTTTCTTGCGATAATAATGCAAAATTCGTACGAAAAAACACGGACAAAGTGTCCGTGTTTTTTCATGCTTACTCTTAAATATTGCAAGTGGTCTTGCTGTTTAGCTTGGAAAAAGCGGCAAGTCGAATACGCCTTGGCATGCGTCCTGACTGAATTCCGTGCAGGGCGGAATCTTGCAGTAGCCGTATGAGGGTACTAGAAGATTGACGGGTGCTTGTACGCTCAAAATTACGGTTACGCAACACGTGATATTGAACGTGTAGTCGCTCACGTAAGTACCTCTCGGCGAAGCCATATTGACGGTTGCCGCAACCACGGGCGAAATTACGCTGCCAGACGGAACGCACATAACGACGTCTTGGGTGATGTTCACCGTGCTTGTTCCCGTGCCCGAAACCCCGTTTGCGTCGGTGTAGGCGATTTGAATGGGGATCGAAACGGTTGCCGTGACTCTTGAAAGCCCCGCTCGGTCGGCAATCGGCGTTATCGTAAGGGCGGTTATAGTGCCCGTGGAAGAAGTGGACGAACCGCTGACGAAAGTGAGCGGAAGAGTGGGCGTTGACGGCGAAATATTGGTGAGCGTAACCGTTTGGTCGATGCTGGTTTGCATCATGCACGCATCAAAAATTTTCGTTGTCTGAATGCACACTTTTTCGCACAAACCGTTCATCGGATTGCCGTTGATGTTCCCGGGACATCTGTCTATAGTAGAGTTGTTGTTGCAAAAAGACATCTTTTTACCTCCTTTTATATTTGCCACAATATATGCGGAGCGGAATTTTTTGTTGTCAAAGCGCAAAATTCGAGGCGATAAAGTGGAGAAAAAGCACCTTGAAATACAACGAAAATTTATAAAAAATCACACTGTTTTCGGCAAAAATCCACTTGACAGTAGCGTTTTTCTTGGTGCAAATATGCGAGAAAAATCCGTCTTGCATATAGTTTACTTGTAAACATAATCAAAATGTATAATCGGCAAAAATGCCACTAAATACTCAAAAAATTTTTGGGTTAAAAATGGAAAATTTTTATTGACAAGACTTTTATATTGTTATACAATAACAAGCGTGAAGGGTGTAGTGCCCTCAAAAAGGAAAAACGAATGCCGAAATTTATGCTTGGAAACGCTCGTCATCAACTCGACGAGAGAAATAGGTTCAGGATTCCCGTCAAGTTCCGCGAAGGGCTTGGCTCAAACCCGTATTACCTTCCCGGCAAAAACGGCTGTTTGTACATCGTCCCCGAAGAGAGATTTGAAGAAATGTTCGCACCGTTCATCAATCAAAATCCCTACACGTCGGACACGGACGAATTTACCTCGACGGTGTTCTCGTTCAGCGGACCGCTCGAAGAGGACGCACAGGGCAGAGTTTCTCTTGACAAAAACATCAAAGAGAAATTCGGCATCGACAAAGAAATGGTTTTCGTCGGCAAAGCGACTTACCTCGAAGTTTGGCCGGCAGAGGCTTGGGACGCAAGATACGGCGTGCTCGATCCCGGCAAGATCGACAAGATGATCCAAGACCTCAAAAAGTACGGGGTGTAAAAATGGAATTTGCACACGTACCGGTGATGCTGAACGAATGCCTTGACGGACTGAAAATCAAAAGCGACGGCATCTACGTCGATGGCACGGTCGGAGGTGCGGGACACTCGATTGAAATCGTAAAGAGGCTGGGCGAGGGCGGACGACTTATTGCCGTTGACCGTGACAGCGACGCGCTCGAAGCGGCAAGCAAAAGACTTGCTCCGTACAAAGACAAAGTGACGTTTGTGCACGACGACTACAAAAACCTCATATCCGAACTCGATACTCTCGGAATCGGCGAGGTTGACGGAATCCTTCTCGACCTCGGAGTGAGCAGTTATCAGCTCGACAACGCAGAGAGAGGATTCAGCTATATGAAAGACGCACCGCTGGATATGCGTATGGACAGGGAACAACCCTTGACGGCATACGATGTGGTGAACAAGTACGACGAAAGAGAGATTGCGAACATCCTCTTCGATTACGGCGAAGAAAAACTGGCGAGAGTGATTGCAAGAAATATCGTCGCAAAACGAGCGCAAAAACCGATTGAAACTACGCTCGAACTTGCAAAGATAGTTGAGGACAGCTATCCTGCAAAGACGAGATGGAAATTCGGACATCCCGCAAAACGCACATTTCAAGCAATCAGAATTGCCGTCAACGGCGAACTGAACGCGCTTGACGAAGCGATTACGGCGATGGCAAGACGTCTTAAAAAGGGCGGAAGAATGGCAGTGATAACATTCCATTCGCTCGAAGACAGAATCGTCAAATCCGCTTTTAGAGAACTCAATCTCGCCTGCACGTGTCCGCCCGACTTTCCGGTGTGCGTGTGCGGCAAAGTGCAAGAAGTGGAACTCGTAAACAAAAAGCCTATCGTGGCAAGCGAAGAGGAGCTGCAAAACAATCCTCGCTCGCAAAGCGCGAAACTGAGAATCGTCGAAAGGCTTTGAGAGCAAAAAACATAAATCGTACAATAAAAAAACATAAAACAGAAAGATTATTAAGGAAGGGAAATCGGAATTCTAAATGGGGAAAAATTAGAAAACCGATAATCTAAAAAGGGGTACGCTATGGCAATCACATTGGACGAATTGTTGGGAAGAAACACAAGAGAGGCAACGCAAAACAACGTTACCGGTTTTCCCTCATACGAAGATTTTAAGTCTTCGCGCACAAATCAACAAGCATCTTATCAACCCGTGCAAAACAATGCGCGCTACAATTTCGATATGGCTCCCGCAAGAGAAGTGCGTTCAACCGAAAGCGTAAGAAATTACGAAGCCGCTCGTCCGTACGTTGCTCCGCAATCAAGCGAATACCAAACGAGAGATTATCCCTTCTACGACAACTTGCAACAAAGAGCGCAATACGCGCCAGTACAATATCAACAACCGGTAGAGTATCAAGCGCCTGCACAAACTTACGATCAAGTACAATATGCTCAGCCGCAAGTTCAACATGCGCCCGGTCACGAAGGTTTCTACGAGTTTACCGCTCAAGATACCGAAAGAGCCAGCGATCAAGAACTTTACGCAAGACTTGCGCATACCAATATGAGCAACGCTCCCGTGTTTGATGACAGCACCGCACAAAGCGTGCAACGCACAGGACTTTTTGCTCGCAAAGCTCAAAAAACGCAAGACGTCAGCGAACAAAAACAACGTGCGCGGCTCAACACCAAAGGAAAAATCATCCTCGGCGTATATCTTGCGGTGATTGCTCTCGTTGCATCTCTCATCATCGTGAACGCAACAAAAATCAATCAAGGCAAAGCCGTAACTCCCACTTCGGAAGTGAAAGCAACTCAACAAGCGAATATTACGGAATCTTTTGAAATAGATTCTAGATATGAAGTTCGCATCTAAAAAACAGACAAAACCCAATCTTCTTTATAATCCAACAAAAAGGCTGTCGGCAATATTATTGCTGATAGTCTTTTTGTTTTCGGCGATATTCGCGAAAATGTTTGCGGTGATAATCGTCGAGGGGGAGGCGTTGCAGGTTAAAGCGATAGACCAATGGTTACGCGACGTTCCCACCGACGCGCCGAGAGGGAATATTCTCGACAAAAACGGCAAAATTCTGGCATCTACCGCGACGAGATACAATCTTTACGTGCGTCCGAGCGACACGCCCGACAAAGAAAAAGTGGCAAAACTTTTGTGCGACGTGTTCGGATACGAGTATGAAAGTACGCTTGAAAAAATCTCCAAACGCACGAGCGAAGTGACGGTTGCCACAAAAGTCACAAAAGAGCAGCTCAACGCGATTTATGCGTCGAATTTGAAAGGCATTTATTATGCCGAGGACAATTTCAGATATTATCCTTACGGCGATTTTATGACGCAGGTTTTGGGATTTTGCTCGAGCGACGGTTTCGGACAAACGGGGCTGGAATCCTATTACGACAAGTATCTGACGGGAGTAAACGGTAAGATTCTTACACAAACCGACCTTGTGGGACGCTCGCTCGACGGTGAAAGTTATTATCTTCCGCCCGTTGACGGACTTGACGTGAAAACCACGCTCGATGCAGGCATACAAAGCATAGTCGAGGGCGTTGTGCGAAACGCAGTTGCGAAGTTCGATCCAAAAGGCGTTGCGTGTATCGTTATGGATTATTCCACGGGCGGAATAGCCGCGCTTTGCGAGTATCCGTCTTTCGACTTGAACGACGTGCCACGCGACGATTTGGCGACGCTTTTCGAGCGTTCGAAAAGCAAGATAATATCCACGGTGTACGAGCCTGGTTCGACTTTTAAAATTTTGACGTCTGCCGCCGCGTTGGATAGCGGAAAAGTGCGCACGAGCGATAGATTTTACTGCGCCGGCTCGAAAGTGGTGGACGGCAAAAAAATACGGTGCTGGAAATCAAAAGGCCACGGCTCGATAGACTTCGGACAGGGCGTGGAGTCAAGTTGCAACTGCGTGTTTATGGAGTGCGCTTTGCGTATGGGGACAAACTCGTTTTACGATTATTTGTCGAAGTTCGGATTGTCCGCAAAGACAGGCGTTGACATGACGGGGGAAACGAGCGGAATTTTTATCGACAGAAATCTCGTCAAAAACGTCGACCTTGCGCGCATAGGTTTCGGACAAGCGGTTGCGGTTACGCCGATAGGACTGCTTGCGGCTACGTCGAGCGTGATAAACGGCGGGATAAAAGTTGCTCCGCACGTGATGAGCGAGATAAAATCCTCAAACAGAGTTGTGGCGAGCTACGGCATATCCGGCGGCGAAAGGGTGATTTCTTCTCAAACGTCCGACACCATGCGCGAGCTTTTGCAAAGGGTGGTTACGACAGGAAGCGGAAAGGGCGCATACGTGCCGGGATATAAAATTTTGGGCAAAACGGGTACGGCGCAAAAATACGAAAACGGTCAAATCGCAAGAGGGAAATATATCTCGTCGTTCCTCGGCTTTTCGGTGAGCGAGGGCGCAAACTACGGAGTGCTGTTTATCGTCGACGAGCCGAAAGGATATATGTATTACGGCTCGCTTGTCGCCGCGCCTATGGTGGGGGACATTTTCGAGAGCATATTCGCATATCTTGCAATCGCACCCGAATATACGGGAGAGGAAAAGAGCATAATCGGCGAAGAGTTTATTTTGCCGTCTTTTGAGGGTATGAGCGTTCTCGGCGCAAAGAATCAACTTTCAAAGCTCGGTTTATACTGCGAAATCGACGGCGAAGGGGATACGGTCAAGGGGCAATATCCGCTTGCAGGCGTAAAAGTGGACAAGCGAAACGCAGTGCTTTTGCTCACCTGAAAAGCGAAAAGATTTTCCGTTTTTGTCTAAGATTGCGGTTGGGTTGATAAAGTTTTCTACACTCATTATTATGAGTGTATCAATCCTTGGAGGACGCAACTTATGAAACTTGAAAACTTGCTTTACGGCGTAGAAATCCAAAAGACGAACGTGGACTTGAATACGGAGATAAAAGAAATAAAAATAGATTCGAGAAAAGTCGAAAAGGGCGATTTGTTCGTCTGTCTCGAAGGCGTAAACGACGACGGAAACAATCATATCGGCGAGATAGATTGCGCCTTTGTCGCACTCACCGAAAAAGAGCCGAAAAACGCAAAATTCGTGCTTGTAAAAGACGCGAGAAAAGCGTATGCGCAAGTGTGCGAAAACCGCTTTTTGCGACCGCTTGAAGGCATGAAATTCGTGGCGGTCGTCGGCACGAACGGCAAGACTTCCACCGCGCATTATATCGATTCGATTTTGTCTTTTGCCGGTGTAAAAACCGGGCTTATCGGCACGGAAGGGCACTATATTCTCGGCGAAAAAGTCGGGCAAAGTCTGACGACGCCCGATCCCTTCGAACTTAACGAATTGTTTTTCAAAATGCGAACGAGGGGCGTTGACGTCGTGATTGCCGAGGTCAGCGCGCACGCGATATATCTTGAAAAACTCGGAGATATAAAGGCGGACGTTGCCGTCTTGACCAACGTATCGCAGGACCATCTCGATTATTTCAAGGATTTTGCAAACTATCAAAGCGTCAAGATGTCTTATTTCGAGGACGGACACGCAAGGACGGCAGTCGTAAACGTTGACGACGAAAGCGGACGTATCCTTCTCAAACGCCTTGAAAACAACCCCGACGTAAAAGCGGTGAGTTTCGGCTTGTACAATCCTGCCGATTGCTTTGCGGTGAACGTCGCGGAGGATATAGACGGAGTGCGATTCGTTGCAAATCTCAACGACGAAATCGTTGAAGTAAAGTCCTCGCTGTACGGCGAATTTAACGTCTACAATCTGCTCGGCGCGATGAGCGTATGTTCGCTGCTCGGAATAAGCGGAGAAACGCTTATGCATGCCGTGAGAAAAATCAAGGCGGTCAAGGGCAGGTTTTCGGTTTTGCACACTGAAAAAGGCACGATTATCGTTGATTTCGCGCACACTCCCGAAGGACTTAAAAACTTGCTTTCAACCGCTCGGACGATAACGAAATCGAGGCTTATAACACTGTTCGGTTGCGGGGGTGAACGCGACAAAACAAAGCGTGCGCAAATGGGCAAAATCGCGTCGAAATACAGCGATTTTATAGTGCTTACAAGCGACAATCCTCGAAGCGAGGACGCTCTTGACATCATCAGACAAATCGAGTGGGGAGTGAGTATAAAAGACGTAAAGTGCATCGTGGACAGACCCGAAGCGGTGCGGTTTGCTCTTTCGGAAATGGAAGAGGGCGACACACTCGTGCTTGCCGGCAAAGGCAACGAAAATTATCTTGAAATCAAAGGCAAAAAAATACCGTACAGCGATTTCGATATGGTGGCGAGGTACGCAAGATAATGAGCGGCCTCGTAAAAATACTTTTGTACTTCGTTGCGTCGGTTGCGCTGTCCTTGCTCGTTGCGCCGCTCGTGATAAAAATCATGCGCAAGCTCAAAGCAAAGCAAACCGTGCTGGGCTACGTAAAGCAACACGAGCATAAAAGCGGTACACCGACTATGGGCGGATTTATTTTTCTCTTGCCGACGATCGTGTTTTCGCTTGTGGAATTTCAGCGTTTTTCACTTGTTGCCGCCGCGTTGTCGGCAGGCTTTTGCGTGCTGGGATTCCTTGACGATTTTATCAAAATCCGTTACGCCCGAAACCTCGGATTGAAGCCCTATCAAAAGATAATCGGACAACTCGGATTGAGTTTTGCGGCAGGCTGGTTCGCGTATGCGTCGAAGGACGTGGGTAGCGCAATAAACTTGCCTTTTTCGACGTTTACGCTAAATATGAGTTGGGGCATTATTCCTTTCGTTATGCTCGTGTACGTTGCAACCACCAACTGCGTCAACCTCACCGACGGGCTTGACGGACTTGCCGGATATACGTCCGTCGCATACTTTTTGTGGTTTGTGATACTCTTATATTTTATATACGATGACGCAGTGAAGGCGGGAAATAGCGAGTATGCAAAAGAGGTTTTGTCTCTATGCGTGTTTTCGGCGTCGATGCTCGGAGGACTGCTCGGTTATCTCGTTTTCAACGGCTATCCGGCAAAGATAATGATGGGGGACACAGGCTCGCTTGCTTTGGGTGCGGCGTGCGCTTCGGTTGCGGTTTTTTCAAAAAATCCGCTTTTAATCGTCACGTCGGGCATAATGTACGTGCTCTCCGGCATATCAGTTATATTGCAGGTGCTTTACTACAAGCTCACGAAAAAACGGATATTTCTTATGGCTCCGTTCCATCATCACTTGGAGATGAAGGGGCTGCACGAGTCGAAAATCGTGACGATATATTTCGTTTGCAGCATGGTAGGGGGCGCGCTGACGCTGATATTTGCGAGGGCGATATGAATTTTGTCGGAAGAAAAGTCGTGGTGTACGGCGCGGGCGCAAGCGGTATTTGCGCATACGAATTGTTGAGAGAAAAGGGCGCGAGAGCCATCGTCTACGATGACGATCCTTCACGCGATCGCGCGACGAACTCCGTCGGCGTGTTTAAAGACGCCGATATAATCGTGTTGAGCCCCGGTGTGAATCCGAACAAGGATTTTCTCTTGGACGCGCGACTTGAAAACAAAATCGTTACGAGCGAACTAAATCTCGCATCGAGCGTATGCGCCGCAGAGCAAATCGCCGTTACCGGCACGAACGGAAAAACCACCACGACGATGCTTATCGACCATATTTTGAAAAGAGCAGGCATACATTCGCACGCTGTCGGCAATATCGGCGTGCCGTTTTCCTCAATTGCGGACAAGCTGGACGCAACCGAAACAGCGGTTATAGAAGCAAGCAGTTATCAACTTGAAAACAGCGTCGGTTTTTCTCCCGAAATCGCGGTTTTGCTCAACGTAAAGCCCGACCATATGACGAGACATCTGACGATGAAAAACTACGAAAACGCAAAGGCGAATATCTTTCGCGCGCAAAGCGAAAGCGACTATCTCGTCTACAATGCCGACGACGATATCGTCAGAAATATGGCAAGCGAGGCAGCGTCGCAAAAAGTGCCGTTTTCGACCGAGCATATCGAACCGTCGGGCGCATACGTATCTTCCGACTTTTTGTGTTTCAGAGGAAATCCGATTGTGCCCGTAGACGAAATCGATTTCAAGGGAGAGGAACTTCAAAACGCACTTGCGGCGGTTGCGACGTGCATGATAAAGGGCGTTTCGGCATTTTGCACAGCGTCTGCGCTTGCGGATTTCAAACGTCCGTCTTATCGTCGTCAACTGGTTGCAATCGCAGAGGGCGTGTACGTGTACAACGACAGCAAGTCCACCAACGTATCCGCGTGCCTGTGCGCGTGTACGAGCGTGGGAGATTGCGTGCTTATGCTTGGCGGTCGGAAAGGGGAGGAAAATTTCGACGAGCTTTTTTCAAAACTGCCATCAAGCGTAAAGGCGATTACCGTTCAAGGCGAGAACGCCGAAACAATTCTCAAAAGCGCAAAAACTTTCGGATTTAAAAATATCCGCAAACATGACGATTTGCAAAGTGCGATAGCGTCCGCATTCGAACTTGCAAAGAAGTTTAAAACGGAAAGCATACTTTTTTCGCCTGCGAGCAAGAGTTTCGACTTGTACGCAAATTTTGAAGAGAGAGCAAAAAAATTCGACTCTCAAATTGCCGATTATCTTGCAAAAAGATGACGGAGTTTTCAACTTTTACGAATATGCGCGCAGGCGAGCGCGCAATCGATATGCGTGCAAAGCGCGCATACAAGCGAGCGCGCACAGGCACGCGTAAAACGAGTGCGCAAGGCGTTTTGCAAGATTTGAAACTGTCCGTTCTCGGCAAAGGCAAAGTCGACAGACCTCTTGCGATTGTTGCGATTTTGCTCAGCTTTTTGGGGCTTGTTTTCATTTATTCCGCCTCGTGTTATTCGGCAAAAGTGCAAACGGGGGATGCGTTTCGCTACGTAAAAACGCAAGCTGTTGCGCTTGCGATAGGAGTGCTTTTGAGCGTGCTTTTGTCAAACGTAAAAGCGCAAACGCTCAAAAAGTTTTCGCCGTTTTTGTATCTTGTGGGACTTGCCCTTTTGGGTGCGGTGTTTTTGCCCGTCGTAGGCGTTGAAAGTTACGGCGCGAAAAGGTGGCTGAATCTCGGATTTTTTACCATACAACCCAGCGAATACGCCAAGTTTTTTATGGTTATGGCAATTTCGGCATACGCAAGCCAAAGGGATATGAGCAAGTTTGCAAACGTGCTTTTCGTGCTGTTTTTGGGTGGCGCGACGTGCGTTCTTATCATGCTCGAACCCAACATGTCCATAACGATGTGCGTTGTCGGCGTGATATTCATTATGCTTTTTGCAAGCGGCGCGAAAGTCAAACATCTTGTGTTGCTCTTATTGCCGGTGATTGCCGGAGCGGTGGTGCTTATCGTCGTCGAGCCGTATCGCATGCAACGACTTTTGGCGTTTTTGGACCCGTGGAAATCTCCGCTCGAAGAGGGGTATCAGCTCATACAATCCTATTACGCTTTGGGAAGCGGCGGACTTTTCGGAGTTGGGCTTTTCGCATCGAGGCAGAAATATTTGTTTTTGCCATTTGCCGAGAGCGATTTTATATTGTCCGTCGTCGGTGAAGAAACGGGCATATTCGGCATTGCCGCGATTATGATTTTGTTTTTTATTTTCGCAAAGCGCGGACTCAAAATCGCTAGGGAAGCGTCGGACAGATATTCGTGTTATCTTGCGCTCGGCATAACCGCGGTTACGAGCGTGCAAGCCATGCTCAATATGGCGGTTGTTTGCGGCGCGATTCCTCCGACGGGATTGCCGTTGCCGTTTATGAGCGCGGGCGGAAGTTCGCTCGTTGCGTATCTATGCGCCGTAGGCGTGCTTGAAGGCATTGCAAAAAATTCCATGCCGTACGTGAGTTTGAAAGACTTTTCGGCATAAGCGCAAGCGCACGTTTGCGCGCGTGAGTGGCACGAAAGGAAAATTTTCGAGCATAGTTTATATCGAGGGAAGTATGTCGAATCAGTATTTGAAAATTATCGGTGGGAATTCGCTTTCGGGACGGGTTGAAGTGCACGGCGCAAAAAATGCGGTTTTGCCTATTCTTGCCGCCGGAATTTTGACGAGCGAGGACGTTATCGTGCAAAATTGTCCGTACATATCCGACGTTGATGCAATGGCGATTTTGCTTGAAGAGTTGGGTGCGGAAGTGATACGAAACGGGAGAAATATCATCGTGCGCGGACAGGCAACGCACGCGCGAGTTGACGATTTACACTGCAAAGATATGCGCTCGTCTATGTTTATGCTGGGTGCGCTTTTGGCAACTCTCGGAGAGGTGGAAACCACTTTTCCCGGCGGTTGCTCGATAGGACTTCGTCCTCTCGACATACATCTTGACGGTTTGAAAAAAATGGGCGCGACGGTCGAAATGACCAAAAGCGGAATACGCTGCACCGCAAAGTCGCTTATCGGGGCAAAAATTCTTATGAAATATCCCAGCGTCGGCGCAACGGAAAATCTTATGATGTGCGCAACGCTTGCAAAGGGAAGAACGACGCTCGTCAACTGTGCGAGAGAGCCCGAAATAATTTCGCTTGCGGAGTGTTTGCGATCGATGGGAGCGAAAATAAGCGGCGACGGTACGTCGGTGATGAAAATCGAGGGAGTAAAGCGTCTTTTCGGAACGCGGTTTTCGCCTATCGGAGATAGAATAGTGGCGGGAACCGTTGCGTGCGCAACCGCGCTTTGCGGCGGCGACGTCGAAATCGACGGAGCAAACGTAAATCATCTCGGAGCGGTGATCAATTGTTTGCAAAGCAAAGATTGTAAAATCGACGGGGACGATACGTATATGCGCGTGCGCTCGACAGGGCGCATACACGGCGTGCACGCGCAAAGTGCTCCTTATCCGCTTTTCCCGACGGATATGCAACCGCAATTGCTTTGCGCTTCGTGCTTTTCGGACAGCGTGAGCGTGATAAGAGAAACGGTGTTTGAAAACCGATTCGCCCATGTGAAAGAAATGCGAAAGTTGGGTGCAAAGATAAACGTTCGGGGCGATACGGCAACGATATTCGGGTGTGAAAAATCCGATTCGCCGTATTTGATAAAGGGCGGAAGCGTGGTTGCAAGCGACCTTCGCGCCGGCGCTGCTCTTTGCATTGCGGCATTGAAAATAAAAGGCGAAAGCAAGGTGTACGGAGTCGAGTTTATAGACAGGGGGTACGAGAGAATAGAAGACTTGTTTTGCTCGCTGGGCGGATACGTTTTGCGCACAAAAGACAGATAAGTATCGCTATGTTTGCGATAAAGTGGCAATTTTGACAAAAAATGCACCGAATAAACACTTTTTTGATAAAAATCCGTTGACACGATAAGTATTTTATATATAATAATATTATAAATAATGCGCGCGATAGCGTGTTTTTTAGAAAAAAAGAGGAAGAATATGGGTTCGATTTTCACAAAAGACATAGCCGTTTTGGACGTCAACTCTCGCCTTGTCAGCGCAATCGTGGGCGCAAAGAGGGCGCAGAGCGTTTTCGGCATTAAGTCTGTCGTCGAAAAACAACACCAAGGTTATGAAAACGGCGAGTGGTTTGACGAGCAAGAAACGGTGCAAATCGCAAAAGCCGTTTTGCTCGAAGCCATGAAGGAAGCGGACTCGCGCACCAAACGTCTTTTCATCGGCGTTCCGGCAGAGTTCGTTACGGTGGTCACCAAAGAAGTTTCCGTGCGCCTTGACAGAGAGCGCAGAGTCATAGACGACGACATATCTTATCTTCTCAAAAAGGGCGACGATTTCGATCACGACAAGTTTTTGACGATAAACACTTCGGCAATCTATTTTTCGGTTGGCGGAGAGGACAAAATATATTCCGACGTTCGCGATATGGAGGCGACGACGGTGGAGGCTTGCGTAAGCTATATGCTTTGCGAAACGTCCTTCGTCAAGATGTTCGACACCGTTGCAAACGAGCTTGGTTTCACCGACGTCAGATACGTTGCGACTTGTTGGGCGGAGTGCATGTCCCTTCTCGAAAAAGAGCAACGCGACAACGTGTATATGCTCATCGACATCGGATATTTGTCATCGTCGGTATGCTTGGCAAAGGGCGACGGCATCCTGGATATGAAGTCGTTTTCTATGGGCGGAGCGCACATTTGCGCGGATATATTCGAGGCTTTGGACGTTCCTTTCGAGATGGCGGAAGAGGCAAAACGCCTTGTGGATCTCAACCTCAATTACAGCGACGAAGCGGTGCTTGTCAGCGACGGTGAAAACGCTGTTTACGCACAAGACGCTTGCGAGATCGCAAAGAACAGACTTGACGTATTCGCAGAAATTTTGAGCGACATATTCAAGGAAATCGAGGACGACGCTCCCTCGTATATGTCGGTTTATCTCACCGGCGAGGGCGTTGCTTCGATGCGCGGCGCAAAGAAATACCTGAGCGAACAGCTCGGCAAAAACATTGAAATCATCACTCCGAAACTTCCCGGATTCGTCAAACCGGAGGACAGCTCGAAAGCGTCGCTCTTGGTTATGGCGGACAATCTGTCGAAATTCGATTTCGGAGCGTTTATAAAAAAGTTATTCAACGGAGGTAAAAAATGATAGATTTTGAAAAATTCGGTTGGACACCGAGCGATGAAACTTCTTCCGAGGAAGAAGAAACAGTGCAAGAGGAAGTTGTTGAAGAGCCGGTAGAGGAAGTTCAACACGAGGAATCGCACGATGAGTATCAACCCGTTTCTCAAAAGAAACCCGGCAAGGCGAATATCGTCGTCGTCGGCGTTGGCGGTGGCGGAAACAACGCTGTCAACAACATGATTAGAGCAGGCATCAAGAGCGCAAGTTTCGTGGTTATGAACACGGATATGCAAGCACTCAACATGTCGCTTGTTCCTCCGCATTGCAAAATTCAACTCGGCGCAAATATGACGGGTGGTTTGGGCGCAGGCTCCGACCCCGAAATCGGCAGAAAAGCCGCCGAAGAATCTCGTGAACGCATCAAAGCCGCACTCAAAGACATAGACCTTTTGTTTATCACCGCAGGTATGGGCGGTGGCACGGGTACAGGTGCCGCTCCCGTGATTGCAGAGATTGCAAAATCCATGAATATTCTCACCGTTGCCGTTGTTACAAAGCCGTTCAACTTCGAGGGTGCGCAACGTATGAAGAATGCGGAAGAGGGTATCAAAAACCTCAAAAACTTCGTGGATACGCTCCTTGTTATCCCAAACCAAAAACTAATCGAAGTGCTTGACAAAAACATTTCCTTCAAGCGCGCGTTCGAAATCGCCGACGACGTGTTGCGTCAAGGCGTTCAAGGCGTGAGCGACGTCATTGCAAATCCCGAACTTATCAACCTCGACTTTGCCGACGTGCGTACAATCCTTTCCAACAAAGGTCTTGCTCACATGGGTATCGGCTACGGCAAGGGCGAAAAGAGAGTCATCGAGGCAGTGCGCGGCGCAGTGTTCAGTCCTCTTCTTGAAACGGACATCGAGGGCGCAACCGGCATCATCGTCAACATCACCGGCGGCGACGACATGCTCCTTGGCGAAGTCACCGAGGCTTGCGACATCGTCAAACAAGTTGTCGATCCCAGCGCAAACATCATTCTCGGTACGGCGTTCGTTCCCGACAAAAAGGACATCGAAATCACCATCATCGCAACGGGATTTGTGGATAGAAACCTTGCTCCTGCAAGAAGCAGCGCACCTCAACCTCAAAAATCTTTCGCAACTGCGCTTTCTCAAGCGGCGGCAACCGAGGAAGAGAAGGAAGAAGAACAACCCGCTCAACAAGAACAACCCGTGTTCAATCAAGACATCTTTGCCAATAGACCCGTGTTCGGTCAAATGCAAAGACCCGTCGCAACTCCCGAACCGGTACAACCCGTCGTGCAACCGGTTGTTCAACCCGCTCCCGCACCTCAACCCGTTATGCAAGAGAGCGAAATTCAATCTTCAAGAATCGACGTCACCAAAAAACAAGTGCCTGCATTCCTTCGCAGATTGAAGAGAGATCGCGACTAATTCGAAATTTGCAAAATCGGTATTCTAATCCGTTAAAATTTGAATTTATATAGTCAACATATAAAAAATCCTCGTGAAAATCATGAGGATTTTTCTATGTGTTTACGACAAAAAAGGAAAGATTTTTCATCGGGTTTGAAATATAGTGTTTCTTGTGAGCGTGTACGTGGAACTTGTCATATTCAACAATCTTGCCGTCGATTTGTTTATATCTCTCTCGACGCTTGTGATACGGCGAAAGAGAATAGGCAAGTTGCGTCTTGCGTGCTGTTCGATTTTGGGCGCAATCGTTGCAACCGCTTACGCAGTTGTCCCGAAATTCGCGCAAATTTTAATTAAAATTTTGCTTGCGCCCATCCTTTGTCTTATCCTTGCAAAATTCGTTGGGGAAAACGTGAAAGTCAAGATTGTCGATTATTTGAAAACGCTTTGTTGCTTTTGCCTTGTTACGTATTTTACGGGCGGTATCGTCTACGGATTGTCCTTTGCACTCGGAATAGATATAAAATCCTATGCGACGCTCGGAATAGTGGCTCTTGCGTGTACTTCGGTTATCGTTTGCGCGCTCCTTATTGCCAAAAAGAAGAGTTCGAGCGGAAAAGCCGTTGTAGGCGTCACTATAACTCTTGACGGTGAAAGCGTCTTGCTAAAAGGACTATGCGACAGCGGAAATCTGCTTACCGACGACGCGAGCGGTTTGCCCGTTATGATTCTTTCAAAATCCGCGTGTCAAAAAATCGGTAAAACTCAAATAGAGGGCTTTGCCACGGTAATGACGGTTGCAGGGGAAAAGTGTATGCCGGTTGTAAAATTCGACAGCGTAAAAGTGGGCAACGTGCCTAAAAACGCACTTGGCGCGATGAGCGACTCGGTGTTCGGAGATTATGATGTGATACTGCAAAATTCGATGTTCTAAACAGTTGAATTTGCATTTGCGCCATTGTCGATAACAAAAAAATCGTCCAAGTATCGTCGCCGCTTTGCCAGATATGGCAATTTGATTGTAATAAAAACGAGAAATACGGAGAAAATATATGAAAGGCAAAATCAAAGCGTTGTTTCAAAGGCTTCTTGAAAAGCTGGGACTAAAAGAAAAATCTTTTGTCAACTACATATCGCAAGGCAATTCGCTGCCGTCGCCGCTCACGCCCGACGAAGAAGCGGAAACGGTAAGAAAGTTTCTTGCAGGCGACGAAGAGGCGAGATTATCTCTTATCGAGCACAATTTGCGCCTTGTGGTGTACATCGCAAAGAGATTTGACAACACCGGCGTCGATATGGACGATCTCGTGTCTATCGGCACGATAGGGCTTATCAAAGCGGTGGGGAGCTACAATCCCGACAAGAACATAAAACTTGCCACTTTTGCGTCGAGGTGCATAGAAAACGAAATCCTGATGCATTTGCGAAAGACGGGAAAGCAGCGTGCGGAAGTGTCGCTTGACGAACCGTTGAACGTGGATTGGGAAGGGAATATGCTTCTTCTTTGCGACATCATAGGCACGGATGCCGACGCCGTGTACAACAAGGTTGAAGCAAGCGACGAAAAGCAAATACTAAAAGACACGTTTGACAAGCTTCCGCAGAGAGAGAGGCAAATCCTCGAACTTCGTTTCGGACTTTACGGCAAGGACGAAATGACGCAAAAAGAAATTGCCGACATGATGGGTATATCGCAATCTTATATCTCGCGACTTGAAAAAAAGATTGTGGACAATTTGAAAAAAGATATGCTAAAACTTGGTTAAATATGTTCGGTTTTATGCGAACGCCGAGCGTATATAACGCTCGAAAGTGGCAAAATCGCATATCTAAACCTGCAAAATTGTTTTTGTGCTTTGCTTGCAAGCTACATACTTCTCAAAGGAGGCTTGTATGGGCAAAGTTCAAATCTGCGGTATCGACACTTCGACGCTCCCCAAGATAAGCGCAAAAGAATGTGACGAATTGCTGCTCAAAATCAAAAACGGAGATAAGGATGCGCGCGACTTGTTTTTGCGTGCGAATATGCGACTCGTACTGTCTTGCGTCGGCAGGTTTTCGAAATCGGCAGAGAGTGCGGACGATTTGTTTCAGGTCGGTATGGTGGGGCTTTTGAAGTCCCTTGAAAACTTTGACGTCAATCTCGACGTGCGTTTCTCAACCTATGCAGTGCCTATGATAATCGGCGAGATGCGCAGGGCAATCCGCGATCGAACGACGGTGAAGGTGTCACGGAGCATGCGCGACACCGCCTACAAAGCTTTGAAGGCGCGCGAGGAATTATCGCGTTTCAACGCAAACGATCCGACTATGGTCGAGATTGCAGAGGAAATCGGAATTCCGCTATCGGATGTTGCGTGCGCTTTGGATGCGGTGAGCGAGCCGGTATCCTTTTACGAGCCCGTGTACAACGATTCGGAGGAAGGGCAGGAGCTTATCGACCAACTTGCCGACAAAAAGGAAACGAGCGAAAATTGGACGGAAAAAATCGCACTGTACGAGGCTTTGAAAGACGTACCGGAAAGAGAAATGCAAGTCGTGCGACTGCGCTATTTCGACGGGAAAACGCAAATCGAGATAAGCAAACTTGTGGGGATATCGCAAGCGCAGGTATCGCGTCTTGAAAAGTCCGCGATAAAACGTATCAGAGCGTGTATGAATTGAGCCGTTGCATAAGTTGAGTTGTTTATAATATGTTTATAATTAAGTCTATAGTTTTTACAAATGTAGTGTGCGCATAAAAAGCAGTCGGCAAAATATCGGATAAACAGATGTAAAAACGGCGAAACGATATTGAAAAAACACGGTTAATTCCGTGTTTTTTCAATATGAAATATCCTTATTTTGTTCTTGATTTTGCGTATCCGCGTCGCTCATAGTCGAAGCGTAATTGCCGACAAGCTCCACAAGGACGGCGTCCGCGCCGATTTTCATAATGCGATTCCACGGAATATAAATCGTGTCCGCGCTCGTTATGCTTTTTATTATGCTTTTTTTGCCGGGCACGACGATTCCGCACACGTTTCCGCAGCTTGAAAAAATCAAATCGCAGGCTTTGCCGAGTTCTTTGCCGTCCGCGACGTTTATGACGCTTTTTCTTGTTAGTTCCGCAAATGAGTACTGGCGTTGGTTCATACTAAATCATATTCGTTGCATATACGTTTATTCCTTAAAATGCGACGATTTCGACAATATTTTGCATAAAAATCGCATTTTTGACGGCGAATTGTGTGCAAACGGCGCGCAAAGCCACTAAATATGGTATTTTTTGAAAAATTAATGTTTACTTTTTTCATAATACGTTGTATAATATTCACATTAATAGTCGAGGTAGATTGACAGATGAAATGTATATATTGCGGTAGTATGGACAGCAAGGTTGTGGATTCACGCCAAAACGAGGACGGCACTTCCATCCGTCGTCGCAGAGAATGTGTGGTGTGCGGAAAGCGTTTTACGACTTATGAAACCGTTGAGTCCACTCCCGTCATGGTCATCAAAAAAGACGGCTCTCGTCAAGCGTTCGATCTGAATAAAATCAAAATCGGAATCATGAAGGCATGTGAAAAACGTCCCATTTCAATGTCCTCGATAGACAGACTCGTGGGGGACATCCAACGCAAAGTTCTCAATTCGCTCGATCAAGAGATTTCTTCGACTGCTCTCGGCGATATGGTTATGGAAGGATTGAAGGGCATAGACGAAGTCGCATACGTCCGCTATGCTTCCGTACACCGTCAATTTAAGGACATCAACACTTTGCTCGACGAAATCGAAAGCCTTGTAAAGCTTAAAGAAGAGATGACAAAGAAAGAGAACTGACCACTCAGCTCATCCGCGCTTGTCGTAGGAGTATAAATTTTTACGATAGACAAAAATTCGAAGCACAAAAGAAAAACGCTCTTTTCAGGGCGTTTTAATTTTGCGGATATTGACGTTTATGCTTGTCTGCAAATGGAGATTTTTTCAATCGAACTTGATTGTTCGTTTAGGTCAAATCTTCCTTGTTTACCGACTTTTTGATTTTTTCGAGTGCTTTTTTCTCGATTCTCGATACGTAGGAGCGTGAAATGTTAAATTTTTTTGCGACTTCGCGTTGCGTCAGCGCGCCGGTGTTTTCAAGCCCGTATCGCATTTTTATGATTTCGTATTCGCGTTTGTCGAGCACGGATTTCGTGATTGCGGTCAGCTTTTCCATCATTATCGAGTTTTCAACGTCCTCGATGACGTTCTGATCGGATTCGAGCATATCCATGATAACCAGTTCGTTTCCGTCCTTATCAACGCCTATCGGCTCGTTGAGCGACACGTTGGAGCGGTGCTTTTTTGTGGTGCGCATCGTCATCAGAATTTCATTTTCGATACAACGCGAAGCGTAGGTCGCAAGCGAAGTGCCTTTGTCGCTTTTGAAGCTCTCAACGGCTTTTATAAGCCCGATAGAACCGATTGATATAAGTTCGTCGTTGTCGCCGTAGTTGGCGTATTTTTTTGCGATGTGCGCCACAAGACGAAGATTGTGCTTGACAAGGATTTCTTTTGCGTCTTTGTCGCCTTTTGCGCTCAAAACGAGGTATTCTTGCTCCTTTTCTTTGGACAACGGCTTCGGAAAAGAACTCTTTTCCGTCATATAGGAAGAAAATATGATGAGATTTTTCAAAAGAGTCAGCAAGTTTTCCAAAGCCATTTAAGTCCTCCGAGCTGTATATTTTATGGCGTAGGCGTGCAAAAATTGACAATAATCGACAAAGCGCAAAAAACATTTTTGCAAAACGATTTGAATGTGTTGACAGATTGCGTATTTGGTTTTATAATCCAACAGGTCGCGGGGGTACAAAACTTCTCGCGACGGAAATATCGATGCGTAAAATAATAAATTATTTTATACACTCGTCAAAATTATCACATATTTCGAGGTAGAAATGAGAAAATACGACATTTGCATCGTCGGCGCAGGTCCTGCGGGTATATTTACAGCAATCGAACTTTTGCGCAACGGCAGCAACAAAAAAATGTGCATCATCGAGAAGGGACAACCCGTTGAAAAGCGCGTATGCCCTAAAACTTTCGGCGGTGAGTGCCGCAACTGCAAACCTTATTGCCATATTACGACCGGTTTTTCGGGCGCAGGCGCGTTTTCGGACGGCAAACTTTCTCTTTCATACGAGGTAGGCGGCGAGCTTCCGCAACTCATCGGAGCGGATAAGGCGCAGGAACTTATCGATTACACCGACAAAATTTATCTCGAATTCGGTGCGGACGAGCATATCGAAGGGCTCGGGAACGAGCAAAAAGTCAAAGAAATCCGCAAAAAAGCGATTCAGGCAGGCTTGAAGCTCGTTGATTGCCCCATACGCCATCTCGGCACCGAAAAAGCGCACGACTTGTATTTGGCAATCGAAAATTATTTGCGCGACAACGGCGTCGACCTTATATTCGGCAGACAATGCGACAACATCATTCTTGACGGCGACGTTTGCAAGGGTGTTTATATCGAAGACAGCAAGGGCGGCAACAAAGAAGAAATTTATGCCGACAAAACCATCATCGCAACGGGCAGACGCGGTGCGGATTGGCTTGAAAAGATGTGTGCGGAACACAATATCGCGCACGCACCTGGCGTTGTCGACATCGGCGTGAGAGTGGAGGTTCGCAACGAGATTATGGAAGAAGTTAACGACGTGCTTTACGAGTCCAAACTCATCGGATATCCCGAACCTTTCAAGAACAAAGTGCGTATTTTCTGCCAAAACCCCGGCGGATTCGTGTCGCAAGAGAACTACGACAACGATCTTGCAGTCGTCAACGGACACAGCTACAAAGAAAAGAAGAGCGACAACACAAACCTTGCAATCCTTTGCTCACATTCCTTCACGGAACCGTTTAAAGAGCCTATCGCATACGCTCAACGCGTGGGCGAGCTTACCAATATGCTCGGCGCAGGCAAAATCATGGTGCAACGCTACGGCGATATTTTGAGCGGAAAGCGTACTTGGCAAAGAGAACTCGGCTTCTCGAACGTCCGTCCCACGCTTAAAGACGCGGTTGCGGGCGACATTACCGCAGGTATGCCGTACAGAGCAATGCTCAACATCATCAACTTCATTCAAGCGGTTGACAAGGTTGTGCCGGGCTTTGCAGGATACGAAACTTTGCTTTACAGCCCCGAACTCAAATTTTACAGCAACAAAATCAAGATGGACGACCATCTTAACACGTCGATACACGGTTTGCATTGCCTTGGCGACAGCAGCGGCTGGACGAGAGGTCTTATGATGGCTTCGGTTATGGGCGTATATATGGCGCGCAATATATTGGAAGCAGAGAAGAACAACTGATTTATTAGGCTTGCGTCAAGTTGCAAGCGATACGATTTTTGAAAAGTGCGAGCGCATTTGCGTTCGCTTTTTCTTTTACATAAATTTACAAGCGATAAAAATTTACCGTCTGCGCAAGATAAGCGTATGCAGACAAATGATAAGGAAAACTATTCGAAAACGCAAAGAAGGGTGCTTGCCGTTATTGTGGCAACAATACTCTTTTGCAGTGTTTTTGCGCTTATAAGCAATATAAGTGTTCTAAAAAATATCGAAATTAAAAATACTTTTGATAAAAACAGCGTTGAAATTCTTGAAAATTCACCGTTTGACAAATTTAATTTATGCACACATCAAGAGAACGATTACGTGCGGATAGGCGGCAATCCTATCGGCATAAGCATAAAAAGCGAAGGTTTAATCGTGGTTGACAAAGGGAGTGTGCAAACGCAAAACGGCGTAGTTTCGCCTTTGAAAAAATCAATCATTTCAAACGGCGACGTGCTTTTGAGTGTAGACGGTAAAAACGTCAAATCAATATATATGCTCAAAACATTGCTCTCGGAATTGAAATCGTCAAACGTTAAAATAGAATTTATCCACAATAATCGGCATGTTTTCGAAAACGTTTCGTGCGCAAAGGATAAAATCGACGGACAGTATAAGCTCGGTCTTGCGCTCAAAGAGGACGTTGGAGGCGTCGGGACGTTGACTTTCGTTACAAAAGATGGCAATTTCGCCGCACTCGGACATCAAATAAGCGACGGAATCGTCAAAGTTGACGATTTGAAAGAAGGAAATATTTTCAATGCATCCGTAAACGGTGTCGTCAAAGGTGAGAGAGGAAAAGCCGGAGGACTGGTTGCGGACGTAAACAGATTGTCCAAGAGCGTCGGAGAGATTTGCGACAACACGCAGATTGGCATTTACGGCAAATACGAAGGGGATTTTGAGGGCGATTTGTACAGAATTGCCGCAAAAGGCGAGGCAAGAATAGGCAAAGCGCAAGTTTTGACGACGATTGAGGGCGCCGCGCCGAAGTTTTACGACGTGGAAATCGTCAAAGTCGTGTCGCAAAGCGAACCGGCAGAAAAAGGTATGGTGGTCAAAGTCAGCGACAAAGAATTGATAGAAAAGACGGGCGGTATAGTGCAAGGCATGAGCGGAAGTCCGATTGTTCAGGACGGTGTGCTTATCGGTGCTATCACGCACGTTTTCGTCCAAGATCCGACGCGCGGATATGCCGTCCATTCGAGATTTATGTTTGACAAGGCACAAAGCACATCGTGTTCGTTGCTTGACGATATTCGGGACGAAATACGAGTCGCGGCATAAATCGAAATGCAATTTAAGCAATTACTCGTTGCGCTTGACGCAGCGTATAAATATAGGGCGGACACTTGTCCGCCCGTCGGTGTTTTCAGACGATAATCAAGATAAAATTGATATTCTAAACAATCGAATTGAATTTTGTTGATATTGTTTTGACCGTGTGTTTTTTTTAAATCACGTTATTTTATTCGTTCGAGAGCGGTCAAAACAAATTGCTTGTTGGTTGGTTTGCCCTTATTTTCGTCAAGTGTTTCGCCGAATTCCGTGTATAAAACGTCGATATTTCCGCGCAAAAAAGCGGACGAAATCGCATTTTGTATGTCCTTTTCAACACTTGCTTTGTCAACCGAAAAATCCGATGACAAATTGACGTATCCTTTGTATTTCAAGGGAAGTATGTCCCTGCCGTCGAGCGCGTAGCATATGAGTTTTGCAAGCAGTCTATAACCTTTCAGATTTGGCTGAAATCCCAGTTTCAGCAGATACTCTTTGGTTTTGATTTCGTTTTCTTTCACAAGCGCATACTAGCATTTTCCTTGACGGTTTATTTGGCAAATAGCAAGGTATGTTAACAAATTTTCTCTTTTTTTGTCATATTCGTTGCACTAATTCATAACCTTATTGTATGCAAGGTTCTTTGCGCGTGAAGAGCGTATTATCCGCTATAAAATCGTTTGTGTCCGACAACAAAAAAGTGATTATATGCGCCACTATTATTTTTGCGCTTGGCATAACCGTAGGCGTGATTTCAGCGTTCGGAGCGGTGGGCGATGACGGATTTGAAAGAGTCGCGAGAGCCGATATGGAGTTTTCGTCCGCAAAGGTATTTTTTGTAAGCTTGCTTGCGCTTTTGGGGTGTTACGTCGTGTTTTTGCTTTCGGGAATAAACGCCAAGACGATATTTTTGATTGTGATTCCGTTTTTTGCTTTGGGGTTTGTCACGGGAGAGTATTCGGTTGCGCTCATAGCAAGATACGAAACGACGGGGCTTGTAAACTTACTTTTGATTTATTTGCCGTTTTTCCTTTGTACGTTTTGCTGTTTCGTATTGTGCGCCGTTATAGCCGCAGCACCCGATTGCGCATGCTGCAAGACGGGATTAAAACCGTCGTTTGTGCAAACTGTGAAAGTGTTTGGCGCAAACGTTGCGATTGCATTTGTGTTTTTTTTAATTATCGGCGCGGTATTCAAGGTTATCGTCGTGTCCCTTTATTGAAACAAACGGTTAGAATATTGTTTTTATTCCTTGAATAATTGCATACTTTTGGAATTTTTCGGCACGCTAACAAAAAAGCGTGAGGTGAAAAATGGACAACAAACCCTTAAATAAATATGTTTTTAAGACATCGAATTTTTCAAAAACCGGTGTCATAGCGGTTGTGTGCGCACTTATTTTCTCATTTGTACTTGCAACGGTGTTCGCCGTCGGTTCGTCCGTATGCGAAGCGGCAACGGATTTCAAAACCGTTGGAAAATCCGCATATCTAGTGGACTACGCAACAGGTACGGTGCTTTACTCTCGCAAAGAAAACGAGCGTTTGCCCATTGCAAGCATGGTGAAAATTATGACGTCTTTGCTCACTCTAGAAGCAGCGGATAGAGGGGATATTTCCCTTGACGACGAAGTGGAAGTAAGTCAAAACGCAGCAAGTATGGGCGGCTCGCAAGTGTTTTTGGACGCAGGCTCGAAGCATAAGGCGTGCGATCTTTTGAAAACCGTCATAGTTGCGTCCGCAAACGATTCTTGCGTTGCGCTTGCCGAGCACGTCTGCGGAAGCGTGGAAAACTTTGTGGCAAGAATGAACGCTCGCGCAAAAGAGCTTGGAATGAACGACACTTCTTTCAAAAATTGCACGGGGCTTCCTGCCGCAGAGAGCTTTTCGAGCGCAAAAGACGTGTCGATTATGTTTTCACAGCTAATAAAGCACGACAAATTCTTTGAATACGCAAAAGTTTGGCTTGAAGACTACAAACATCCCGACGGCAGAGCGACGACGATCACCAACACGAATAAACTCGTGCGATTCTACCAAGGTTGCGACGGTGGAAAAACGGGATTTACGAGCGAAGCGAAATTCTGCCTTTGCGCAACTGCAAAAAAAGCGGATATGCGCGTGATAGCGGTTGTTATCGGCGCGGAAAGCTCGAAAATCAGAAATGCGGCGGTAAGTGCGATGTTCGATTATGCTTTTGCAAATTTCTCAAACGAAATTATGCTTAAAGCAGGAGAAAATCTCGATATCAGGCTTTCGGTGTCGGGCGGTAAACAATCGGATATTGCGCTCACGGTTGACAGAAATATTGCAAGATTCGTAGCTCGTGACGACAATGCTAAATACGAAATCAAGTACGATTTGCCATCAAGCGTGAAAGCTCCGATAAAAATGGGAGATAAAGTCGGGGAAGCATACCTTCTCAAAGACAGCGTTGTCGTTGACAAAGTCGGAATAATCGCAAGCGAGGACGCGGAAAGAATGAGCTTCTTCGACGCAATCGGCGAAATCGCAAAGAACTGGTCAACCATCAAATAAATCTCTATCTTTTTATAGAAAAAAGCGTCGGCATTGCCGATACGAAGATATAATTGCGCAAGAAAAATAAGATTTTTGAAGTTTAAAATTTCCTCTACGCCGTTGAAAATTGCAAAAAACCGCTCGAAAGGGCGGCTTTTTGCGCTTGAAATAGCATATTTTCGATTTGTTTTGACTTTTTTGCGTGCGCGTGTTAATATTTATACGCTATTTATTTTTATGAAGGTAGAAATGCAAGAGGAAGATTTGCAAACAGAGGAAGGAAAGGCTTTGCAAGAGGGTGAGAATACTCCGCAACATGCGGAAGAAACCCAAAGAGAGCAAAGCGAAACCGCACAAACCTCGCAAAATGCGGAAATCGTAGAGCCCGAAGCAATCGAGGGCGATTTTGTCGTTGCAAAACCCGAGATCGTCTATCATTTGAGCGACTTCGACGGCCCGATCCCTTTGCTTTACGAACTCATAAAAAGCGCGAAAATCGCAATCGAGGATATATTTATATCCGAGGTTACAAGCCAGTACGTCGAGATTATACGCAACACGCCAAAAGAAGAGCTTGACTTCGATTATGCGGGCGAGTTTATCACCATGGCGGCAGAGCTTGTGTACTTAAAATCCATCCGCACGCTTCCAAAAGAGGACGAGGAAATCACCGAGGACGATCCCGAATACGAGCGTCAATTGCTCATCAACAAGATCAAGGAATACGCCTTGCTTGTCGAGCAGAGCGACAAATTGCGTGAAATCGAAACCATCAACCGTTTCTATCGCGCACCCGTGTTTACGGACAAGGACTATCGAGTTGCGCTCGTCAATTTTTCTCTTCCGAAACTTGTGGACGCATTTGCCAGAGTGCTTGCAAACGCCGCTATTCACGAACAGGAAGTCATACCCAAAAAGGTTGTCAAGGACAGATTTTCCGTGCACGAGCAAATGGAAAACATTCGCTTAATGATAAGCGTGCGCAAACAGATGAAGTTTACCGATTTGTTTGAACCCGATTACGACAAGGGCGACATCGTAACGACGTTCCTTGCCGTGCTCGAACTTTTGAAATACGGCAGACTTCGCGCCGAACAAGAGGAAGTATTCGGAGAAATAACTATATACGCGATCGAGGGTACGGAGGACGTGCCGATTGACTTTGAGGAGGGTGACGATGGAAAATATTGAAAACGTTGTCGAGGCTATTATTTTTGCAAGCGGATCAGCTATTTTGAAGAGCGATATTTGCGAAAAAGTGCCTGAACTCACAACGCAAAAACTCAATTCTATCATTAAATCTCTTCAAAAAAGATACAGCGAAAATTGCGGTATCGTGCTTTTGGAATTCAACGGAAAAGTGCAATTTTCCTCAAATCCCAAGTACGGCGATACGGTTGCGGACGTGTTGACTCCATTGCGCGAGAAAGAGCTTACAAAAACTCTTCTCGAAGTGCTTGCGACAATTGCTTACAAGCAACCTATCACGCGTCTTGAAATCGACGAAATGAGAAGCAACAAGAACTCCGAATACGCGCTTACCGGTCTTTTGAAAGCAGGGCTTATCGAGGCTGTGGGAAGGAAAGAAACCGTCGGCAGACCTCTTCTTTACGGCACTACGGACGAGTTTTTGAAGAAATTTCAAATAAGCGGCATCGACGAGTTGCCCGACTACGACGAAGTGCTTGAAAAACTTATGCTTATAAACGCGCCTTCGCAAGAAACGCTTTTTCACAATCGCACCATTTTGGACGAGGACGACGTGGACAACGAAACGCTTGCCGGTATGGCGGCAGCCGCCGACGTCGACGAGGAAGAGGAAGAAATCCCCGAATTTCTGGAAGGCGAGCAATTTGAAGTGTTCGACTGACGTATTATTATCGTCATATTATATTCATCTGCAAAAATTGAACGGTTTATCCGTTCTTTTTTTATGTTTTTTTCATAAAAAACGCCACGTTACGCAAAATAGTGATATGGCAATTGCGTACTGTGCGATATGCGTCGAAATAATTGCGATTATGCTGTTGTTGCCGATCAGATTCGTCGCGACGGCACATTTTGCGCTGTCAAACGAGATTTTGAAAGCGCAGGTGAAGTTTCTTGGTGCGTCGCTGATGCGAGTGAAAGTTGTGATTTCAAACGGAATACGGGTGGAAATCAACGGCAAAATCGTACAACGTCAAAGAGGGATAAGCTCAAACGCAATACGCAACCTCGTTAAATTCTTGATTGAAAACAAGATTGTCGATATAAAAGGCTTAATCGCATACGTGGGCGCGTACGATGCAAAAGACGGTGCAATCTTGTGTGCCGTCATAAAAATGTTGCCGATGATCTCGAAAACCATCGTGCAAGACGCGAGCAGAGATAGGTTTGACGCAGAGTGCGGAATAAATATAAAAATAAATGCCTTGCAAATCGCAAAAGCGATTGCGACGGCAAAGGGTGAATAAGTGCAAAGTTTTGATGAAGTGTTGAAACAAACGATAGAGAGTTTGAAAAAGTCCGCGGAGTGCAGCGAGATTGTCGGCAAACCCATTGTCAACGGCGACGGTACGATTGTGTTGCCGGTGAGCAAAATTAGCGTCGGGTTCGTTGCCGGCGGTGCTGACTATGAAGATACGAAAAACGTCAAATCTCCGACGGGCGTGAGCGGTGGCGGCGTGAGCGTAACCCCGGTAGGATTTTTGGTGTGCGGAGCGCAAAAGAAATTCGTAAGAGTGGACGGTGAAGAGAACAAATGGCTGGAACTTATAAAAAGTGTCGCAAACGTAATGAAGAAAGATTGAGGTGAGGTATGGACGATTTCGGTAAGAAAACCGTTGTTGCGGCGATTGCGATCGTATGTCTGACAATTGCGATAATTACATCGTTTTCGGTTGGTAACATCGTGTATCCGATTAAAAGTATTATAAAAAACATTGAAAACGATAATTCTTACACGCAAAATTCGGCTCAAAACGTACAAAATGACGAGTTTTGCGTTCGCGAAGTAAAAAGCGGAACGAGCGGTGCCGTTTGTATAGAGCAATCGTCGAAAAGGGTTCTTTTCGAGGACGGAAAGGACGTTTTGCGTTACCCTGCCAGTACGACGAAAATTTTGACTGCGCTGATTGCAATAGAGAGATTGCCACTTGACAAAAAGGTTATCGTTCAAAAATATGCGGAGAGCGTGGAAGGCTCGTCGATATATTTGAAAGAGGGGGACGAGATCACCGTTGAAGATTTACTTTACGGTTTGATGTTGCGAAGCGGCAACGACGCGGCGGTTACGCTTGCAATCGAGGTTGCAGGAAGCGTCGAGGCTTTTGCCGATATTATGAACGAAAGAGCCAAGGAAATAGGAGCTCGAAATTCGCATTTCGTAAATCCGCACGGATTGCACGACGATAAACACTACACGACGGCATACGATTTGGCACTTGTTTGCGCAAAAGCGTACGAAAACGACGTGTTTTTGCGGATTGCAAATACGAAACAAAGGAAAATCACCGTCAGCAGTGAGGACAGATATATCGCAAACAAGAACAAATTGCTCAAACTTTTCGACGGAGCGAACGGGGTTAAAACGGGATATACCAAAAAGAGCGGCCGTTGTCTTGTCGGCGGAGCAAAAAGAGGCGATATGCAGCTTATCACCGTCGTGCTCAATCACGGAGATATGTGGAACGACACGGTTAGAATGCTAAATTTCGGCTTTGACAACTATGAAATGATACCGCTTGACAAAGCTATGTTGACAAACGGAAACGACGTCGTAAAATTTAAAATTTCTCAAAACGTTACGAGGAATTGGAGAGATATAAAATATCCGATAAAGCGCGACGGCAGCGAAAGACTGGTTGTCGAAAGCGTATGATTGCAATGCAACTATTTTTGTTAAATCCGAATGAGTTTTACAGCAAGCGTTTTCGATTTTTCGATGCGCTTGCTTTTCGATTTTCGCCATTTTTTCGTTTGACTTTATTTGTTTGGTTCATTACGCTTGCTTAATTTAATTTTTTTTTGTATATTATGTGTAGTTTACATGCGCTTGCACAAAGGGCGGGCGCGAGAGGTTTTATGAGAATCAACAAATATCTTGCGGAATGCGGCGTGTGTTCCAGACGAAAAGCGGACGAGCTTGTCAAACAAGGCAGAGTCAGCGTGAATAAAAAGGTCGTAAGAGAAGTCGGCACGGACATCGACGAGGACAAAGACGTTATCTTTGTAGACGGCAAAAAAGTGGTCAGAGTGACGCACTACGACTATCTGTTGTTTTACAAACCCAAAAATTGCGTAACCACGCTCAACGAGGACAACGACAACAAGAGCGGAAGAAAAAAGAGCGAAAAAGAGCTTGAAGAAATCAAGAATCGCACGGAAAAACTTGCCGCAAAAGGAATTGTGGAAGAACCCGTCGTACACGCAAAACCGCGCAAGATTATCACCGATTTTATCGGCGACGATTACAAAAACAAGCGTTTGTATCCCGTCGGAAGACTAGATTATGACAGCGAGGGGCTGTTGCTTTTGACAAACGACGGCAATTTGACCTATAAACTTACGCACCCGTCGAGCGAGATTCCCAAAACTTATATCGTCAAAATCGAAGGCACAATCGACGAAAGCGATCTTGCGGCACTCCGCAAGGGCGTAACCGTAGACGGCGTGAAGTACGGAAGAAGCAAGGTCAAAGTGACCGGCATCGAGAAGGTTAAGGACGCAAAAAAAGCGGTGATAGATCCAAAGGATGCCCTTGCAAGAGAAGCAATCGAGTGCTCGGAGGACATGAACGGAGTGTTTACGCGCCTTGAAGTCATCATTTTCGAGGGCAAAAACAGAGAAATCCGTCGCATGTTCGAGGCGGTAGAGAAGAAAGTCGTTTTCTTAAAACGCGTCGCAATCGGTGAGCTTCGTCTCGGAGGACTTGCGCGCGGTACGTATCGTCCGCTCAACGATATGGAAATCGCATATTTGCAATCTCTTTGCGACAGAGTGAACACACAAAAGTAAAGCATCGGTGAAACTATGAAAATTCTCATTTCAAACGACGACGGCTATTTTGCGCCCGGAATTAAGGCTCTTGCAAAGGCTCTTGCAAAAAAGCATGACGTCCGCATCGTCGCGCCCATGTCCGAAAGGTCGGGCTCCGGCCATTCCGTGAGCTTTTTCAGCGGAATAACCTACGAAAATAAAGGCGATATTGACGGAATCCCCACGTACGCAGTGAGCGGTTCACCCGGCGACTGTGTGCTTTTCGGCGTGAAATACCTCTTTAAAGACGAAAAAATCGACGCCGTCGTGTCGGGCATAAACACCTGTCTTAACGCAGGCAGCGACATCATTTTTTCGGGTACGTTCGGCGCGGCGCAAGAGGGGACTTTTCAGCGTATTCCGTCGCTTGCGGTGTCGCTCAGAACTCACGGCGTGCCCGATTACGAATTTGCGGCTGAGTTTACCGCAAAAAATCTCGAAAGACTTCTGTCTTTCGCAACCGAAAACGTGACGATAAATCTCAACATTCCTTACGTGAAAAAGGAAGATATTAAAGGCGTCAGAATCGCGCCCGTGGCATATCAGCCATACGAGGAAAAATACGTGAGCACGGTCGGCGAGGACGGATTGACCTATTTCAGCGTCGACGGACACAGAATACCGCACGTTGACGAGGTCGCGGGAGGCGATTGCTATCAACTCGACCAAGGCTATATAACCGTCACCCCCGTGCAAATGCTTGCAAACGACGTCGAAACGCTAAACAAGCTCAAAGAGGCGAAGTTCGAGCTATGAGAGTTTGCGTGATAGGAGCAGGCGCAAGCGGTATGATGGCTTCCATTGTCCTTGCAAGAGGAGGAGCCGACGTTGCGCTTGTGGAAAAAAACGAAAAATTCGGCAAAAAACTTTACATCACCGGCAAAGGTAGGTGCAATCTCACCAACGATTGCGAACTTGACGACATGTTCGCAAACGTCGTGCACGGCGAAAAGTTTTTGCGCTCGTCACTGTACGGCTTTACGCCGCAAGATACTATGGCATTTTTCGAAGATTCGGGTTTGAAACTCGTCGTGGAGAGAGGAAACAGAGTTTTTCCGTTCTCTCAAAAGTCGAGCGACGTGATAAAAACGCTTCAAATCGAGATTGCAAATCTCAAAGTGAAAACCTATCTCGGCACGGAAGTAAAAGAAATAAAAAAGAATGCCGATGGTTTTAAGGTCGTAACTCCTTGGGAGTGCATAGAGTGCGACAAAGTCGTGGTTGCAACCGGCGGAATGAGTTATCCGTCTACGGGATCTACGGGGGACGGCTATGCTTTTGCAAGAGCGTTCGGATTGAAAATAGTCGAACCTCGGCAAGCACTTGTTCCGATTATCGTAAAGCAAAACGTTTCCGCGCTGCAAGGTATATCCCTAAAAAACGTCAATCTTTGCGCAATAGACGAAAACGGCAAGGAAATTGCGAGCGAGTTCGGAGAAATGCTGTTTACAAACAGGGGATTGTCCGGACCTATCGCGTTGACTATATCGTCGTATATAAACAGAAAGCAGAACGTAAGATTGTCCCTCGATCTCAAACCCGCACTTGACGAAATCACGTTGGACAAACGCATTTTGCGCGATTTTGACGAAAGAAAAAATCAGGATATAAAGAACGTTACACGCGCTCTTTTGCCCGAAAGGCTCAACGCTTACGTGCTAAAATGCGCCAATATTGCGGAAAGTAAAAAAGTAAACGAGATCACAAAGCAAGAGAGAGCGAAACTTGTCGAAACAATCAAAAATTTGCGCTTTGACGTGTCGTCGCTTGCTCCTTTCTCGGAAGCCATCGTTACGGCGGGCGGAGTGGATTTGAAAGGTTTGAAACCAACTTGCGAGTGCAAAGACGTCGAGGGGTTGTATTTCGTGGGCGAAACGATTGACGTCGACGCACTGACGGGCGGATTCAACTTGCAACTTGCGTTTGCGACTGCCGTTTGCGCGGCAAGAGATATTCTGAAAAGTGCGCAAGGATAACGAAATATGAAAATTTGCGGATTCTATCCGCTTGAAACCTAAAATACAAAAGAATTCAAACTCTGAAAAATCGGAGGAAATATGATAAATATCGCAATAGACGGGCCTGCGGGAGCGGGCAAAAGCACAATTGCCAAAGCGGTGGCAAAAGACCTCGGAATAATCTATCTCGACACGGGTGCAATGTACCGCGCAACCGCATATCTTGCACTGCAAAAGGGCATCGACATCAAGGACGAGGAGAAAGTCGCGGAGATGCTCGAAGATTTGACGATGGATATCAAGTATGACGAAAACGGCGCGCAACGTATCATTGTCAACGGTATAGACGCAACGCCGTATCTTCGCGAGCATTATATGTCCAAAGCCGCAAGCGATATCTCCGCATTGCCTTGCGTGAGATACAAAATGGTGGATTTGCAACGTGATTTTGCAAGCAAAAACGACGTTGTTTTGGACGGCAGAGATATAGGAACTTTCGTTTTGCCCAACGCAAACTGCAAGTTTTTCCTTACGGCAACGCCGCAAGAGCGTGCGGAGCGTCGCATGAAAGACCTGCAAGAAAAAGGCGAAACCGTCGATTTCGACCAACTTTTGCAAGATATAATTCAGCGCGATTACAACGATTCGCATCGCGAAGTCGCGCCGTTGAAACAAGCAGACGACGCGGACTACGTGGACACCACTTCCATGAGTATAGACGACGTCGTCGCACACGTGAAAGAGGTTGTACACATCAAGACTAAAAAAGCCGATTCAACCGTGCAGAACACCGAAAAACAACCGTCAACGATAATTCCGTCGAGCGAAATGGACAAAAAGACGCTCGCAAGGATTAAAACGTATTATAAACCCGAAAAAAGTTTTGCTTTTTACAGATTTTTGAGAGTGATTTTGCGCCCGATACAAATGCTCGTGTGGCCGACCAAAGTCATAGGGGCGGAAAATGCAAAAAAGGTGACAGGTGCGCTTTTTACTTGCAACCATTATTCAAAAATGGATTCGATGATACCATACTTCGTGCTTTTCAAAAAGGAAGCGCATGCGCTTGCGAAATACGAGTTGTTTACAAATCCCGTAGCGGGTTGGTTTTTGCACAAAATGGGCGCGATTCCCGTACGCAGAGGAGAAGCCGATATCGAGTCTGTAAAGCAGGTGTTGCGTGTGCTTAAAGACGGCAAACAACTGCTTATTTTCCCCGAGGGTACGAGGAATAAAGAGGGTACGCAACAAATGGCGGAGTTTAAGACGGGTACGGCAAGATTCGCAATCAAAGCAAAAGTGCCCATCGTACCGATGATATATTATCAAAGCCCCAAAGCCTTCCGCAAAAACTGGCTGTACGTCGGCGAGCCTTTTACGCTTGAAGAATATTACGGCGCGCGTACAATCGACGAGAACCACGCCGCAACGCAAGTCATAAAAGAAAAAATGGACGAAACTCGTCGCCTTTGCAACGAGTACGTCGAAAGCGTTACGAAAAAGAAGAAAAAATCGACAAAAAAGAACAAATAAGGAATAATGCTCAAAAATCGGGCATTGTTTTTCGAGGTGTAAATTGAAGGTTATTCTTGCCAAAAACGCAGGATTTTGCAACGGTGTGAAAAGTGCGGTGAACCAAGCGGTTTCGCTTGCCGAAAAGTACGGAAAAATCTACACTTTGGGCGAACTCGTACACAACGAGAACGTCACGGATTTTCTCAATCGAAAAGGCGCGATTTGCATTAAAATCGAGGACGCTTGCAATCTCAAAAAAGGCGACGTTGCGCTCATACGCGCACACGGGATAACCAAACAGCTCGAAGAGGTGTTGCGAGATAGAGGAGTGGTGCTTTTCGACGCCACTTGTCCCGTCGTGAAGCGCAACCAAAAAATAGCAGAGGACAGAGCGAAAACGGGGGACGATGTCATTATCGTCGGCGACAAAAATCACGACGAGGTGATAGGAGTTGCGTCGTATGCCGGCAAAAATTGCAAAATGGTTTCGGATACCGAAGAGCTGCCCATAGGCGAAAAAAACACCTCAATTCTTTTTCAAACCACTATTTTGCCCGAAAAATTTGAAAAAATTGAAGAAAATGCAAAGAATTTTGAAAAAAAACACCATAATTTAGTTGGCATTTTCAATACTATTTGTTATACTACAAAAGTGAAACAGGACGAAGCGCGCGCATTGGCAGAAAAGTCGGACGCGGTATTGGTGCTCGGCTCTCGCACAAGCGCAAACACCAGGCGGTTGTACGAAGTTGCAAAAGAGGTCAATCCGAACACGTTTTTCGCACAAGACGCAAACGAAGCTCTGAATCAAACAAAATTTATCAAGGATATTCAAAGTGTATCGATTGTCGCAGGAGCGTCGACTCCGCCGTGGTTGATACAGGAGGTAACAAGACTTATGAGTGAAACTCAAAAGAACGCTGTGGAAACAGTAGAAACTGAAGTGAAAAACGAGGCAACACTTCAAGAGCAACCGGTCGAAGAAAAAGAACCCACCACGATGGCAGACCTTTTGAAATCTGCAACATCCGTCGGCTACACCAACTACAAAGTCGGCAAACGCATCAAAGGCAAAGTCATCAGCGCTGGCGATAGCGGCATCTACGTCGCAATCGGCGGAAAGAAAGACGGTTTCATTGATAAGAGTGAAGCATCTTTGGACGGCAACTACAATCCTGCCGACTTCAAAGAAGGCGATGAAATTCAAGCAACTATTCTTGCTGTCAACAAAGAGTACGTGTCTTTGTCCAAAAAGGATGTTGACACCGTTCGTCTCGAAGAAGCAGAAGCGGAAAAAGCTCTTGCTCAAGGCGAATTCTCTTTGACTATGACGGAAGTAGTCAAGGGCGGTTTGAGAGGAAGACTCGGACAATACACCATCTTCGTTCCCGCAAGCCAAATCAGAATGGGTTACGTCAGCAACCTCGAAGATTACAAAGGCAAAACCCTTCGCTTGACGCTTATGCCTCCGAAGGAAAAAGAAAACACAGAGGCTGAGGGCGAAGAAACCGCTCAAAGCGAAGATAAACCCCAAAAGAAGTCGAGATATTTGTTCGCTTCTCAACGTATCATTCTCGAAAGAGAGAAGAAGGAGAAAGAAGATCTTTTCTGGGACAACATCCACGTGCACGACATCGTCACCGGCAAAGTTAAGAGATTCACTCAATTCGGCGCATTCGTAAACGTTCGCGGTTTCGATTGCCTCGCTCACATCTCCGAGCTTTCCTGGAACAAGATCACCGATCCGTCCACAGTGCTCACCATCGGCGAAAGCTATGACTTCGTGGTTCTCAAGATGGACAGAGAAACAGGCAAAATCTCCCTCGGCTACAAACAACTCCAAAAGAAACCCTACGAAGTTGCGGCAGAGAAGTTCCCCGTCGGCACGGTCATCAAAGGCAAGGTCGAAAGAATCTTCCCCTACGGTGCATTCGTATCCATCGACGACGGCGTAGACGGACTCGTTCACGTTTCTCAAATCTCTCACAACTGGATCAAAGACGCAAACGAAGCGTTGACGGTCGGTCAAGAAGTTGAAGCAAAGATCATCGGTTTCGACGACAACCGCATCACTCTCTCTATCAAGGAATTGCTCCCCGCACCCGAAGAAACCCAAGCAACCGAAGGTCAAGAAGAAGCAACCGACGAAGAGAAAGCGGCAAAGAGATCTTCGAGAGTCAAGAAGTTCGAACAAAAAGTTGCAGACGGCGAAAGCAAACGCGAACGTCGCGGCGCAAAGAAGGAATCCTCCAACGAGCCCAAAGAATGGGTTTCCGGCAGCTCCTCCGCAACTCTTGGCGATTTGTTCAAGAACCTCAACCTCAACCTTGCTGATGAAGCAGAAGAAGAGGCTGCTCCCGCAAAGAAGACAACTCGCAAAAAGAAAGTTGAAGAAACCGCTGAATAATCCTTGTTTGATAAAAAACAAACCGTTGCCAAAAGCGACGGTTTATTTTTTTGAAAAGGCGTATGCAAGTAGTTTGACAGTTTTTCTATAATAGTGATATAGTATATATAATATATAAAACTTATTAGGTGCAATATGAAAAAAATCATTTTGACAGGGGACAGACCGACGGGAAGATTGCATATCGGACATTACGTCGGCTCTTTGCGTGAGCGCGTCAGACTTCAAAACAGCGGTGAATTTGATGATATCTACATCATGATTGCCGACGCGCAAGCACTCACGGACAATGCCGAGCATCCCGAAAAGGTGCGCAACAACATCATCGAAGTTGCGCTCGATTATCTCGCATGCGGAATAGATCCCAAAAAATCTTCGATTTTTATTCAATCTTCCGTGCCGGAACTTACGGAATTGTCTTTCTATTATATGAATCTCGTCACGCTTTCGAGATTGCAACGCAATCCGACAGTTAAATCGGAAATCAAAATGCGTGACTTTGAAATGAGCATCCCCGTGGGCTTTTTGACTTATCCCATAAGTCAAGCGGCAGACATCACGGCGTTCGAGGCAACCACCGTTCCCGCCGGCGAGGATCAAGAACCGATGATCGAACAATGCAAGGAAATCGTGCGCAAATTCAATTCCATTTACGGCGATACGCTTGTCGAACCCGAAATATTGTTGCCGCAAAACAAGCAATGTTGCAGACTTCCCGGCACTGACGGAAAGGCAAAAATGAGCAAATCTTTGGGAAACTGCATCTATCTTTCGGACACTCCCGACGAGATAAAGACAAAAGTTATGTCGATGTTCACCGATCCCGATCATCTTCGCATCGAAGATCCCGGCAAGGTTGAGGGCAACACCGTGTTTGCATATCTCGACGCTTTTGCCACCGACGATCACTTTGCGGAGTTTTTGCCCGACTATAAAAACCTCGACGAGCTAAAAGACCATTACAGAAGAGGCGGTTTGGGCGACGTGAAGATAAAGAAATTCCTTATCAAAGTGTTGCAAACAGAGCTTAAACCTATCTATGACAGAAGATTGGAGCTTGCAAAAGACACCGACGCCGTGTATGAGATTTTGAGAAAAGGCACTCAAAATGCGCAAGCAAAAGCGGCCCAAACGCTTGCAAAAGTGCGCCATGCCATGCAAATCGATTATTTCGACTGAAAATTAGTTTGATATGCAAATCGAAAAATAATTTGACTGAATATTTCGAATAAAAAAACGCTTTTAAAGCGTTTTTTTATTTGTTTCGCTATTGAATTTTAAGACTTAAAATTGATTTTACGCTTGTTCCGTATCGCCGTTTACGTCGTTTTCATCGGAGTTTGCAACGTACGTTTGAGTGTCGTATTTCTTTGAAAACTCCTTGTTTGCGATTGTTTTTGCGATTTCGTATATTGCGCACAAAGTGGATATTGCAAATACAGTCCAGTTTACCCACGTGCGAGAGAATGCAAATTCAACGCAAGAAAGTACAAATTTCATCATTGTCAAAACGAATATCGCAACGTTTATTCCGCGCTTTAAGAAAAAGAGGTTCACTAGCCATAAAATTATAATCGATATGGTTAGAATGCCGATATATACGGGTAAAACGTTTCCGTAACCGTATGGCATCGCGCTGAAATAGGGATAAAATTTCGAGATTGTGGTGAACACGCCGCTATCGTTTGGAAAAGTGAATTTCATTTCCACGCCGCCGGGGAGACACTCCAAAACCAGCAAAACGATTTCGAGTATTCCGACGGGGATAAGAAATAGCAAATTCTTTTTGTTGATTCTTTTCATACGAAACCTCAATGATATTCAATCGTAGTCGGTCGATACGTTAAATATAAAAATCAAATTCCGTCGGGAATGGGCGGCAGAGTGGCGGAGAGTGACTTTTGAAGTTCTTTTATCGCTCCGCGCGCAAGAGCGTCGCAACGGTTGTTGAGCTCGTTGTCGGCATGTCCTTTGACTTTGACGTATGATACCTCGTGAATTTGCATAAGCGAAAGCAATTCTTTCCACAAATCCACGTTTTTCACTTCGTCTTTGCTTGACGTGCGCCAGCCTTTCATAATCCAGCCGTTTATCCAGCCTTTTATAAACGGCTCGACCGAATACGCGCTGTCGCTGTATATTGTGACAACGCAAGGTTCTTTGAGCATTTTAAGTCCTTGAATGATGGCAGTGAGCTCCATACGGTTGTTGGTCGTGGACGCTTCCGCGCCGCTAGCTTCTTTTTTGTGACCTTTGTAGAGCATAACGACGCCCCAGCCGCCAACGCCGGGATTGCCCGAACATGCACCGTCTGTGTAGATTTCAACTTTCTTTTTCATACTTGTATTGTACACAATTCGCTTGCCGTTTGCAAGACAAAGTAATAATAATCATCATGGAAACAAAAATAGCTTAATTTTTGTCGTTAATTTAATGTTGCGCGTTCGACTCGCGAAACGCTGACAAAAAAAAGAAGTCCCAAAGGACTTCTCTTGGCAGGGGAGACGCGACTCGTGAAAGCGCAAAGCGACTGAAATAACAAAGCGAGCAAATAACATTTGCAAAGCGGCGTGTCAGATGCAACCACAAGCGTACGGAATGTAGTTCCGTCGCGATTGCGTTGCGTGTTCGACTCGCGAAACGCTGACAAAAAAAAGAAGTCCCAAAGGACTTCTCTTGGCAGGGGAGACGCGACTCGAACACGCAACCGACGGTTTTGGAGACCGTTGCTCTACCATTGAGCCACTCCCCTAAGTATTAATACTTGCTCATTATAACAATAAGTTTTGTTTTAGTCAATGATTTCAACTTATTTGCAAAAATAAAGTGCAAATCGGGTTATTATGAAATTGGTATTATATTGTTAAATTTTGCATAAATAAAAACGCCGACTTGCGTCAGCGTTTTTATTTATGCAGTGTGATATTTTCTTGTGCGATAGAGCAGCCAGTATATTAAGGAGCTCAACGGCAGGTTGGTGAGCAGCACCATCGGCAACACTATCGATTGAAGAATCAAATCAATGTCGTTTACGTTTGCGCCCAGTGCGAAGAATCCGATGAGGATACACACCACTGTAAGCTCGATAAACAACATCGTCCGATTGAGTATGGACAGTTTGAAGTTGAAGTTTGCCCTTGTCCGTTTCGTCGGGTTTACGAGATAGAATAAGGTCGGCACAAGGCAAAGAGCGCATCCCACAAGCAAAATCGGGAGGAAATAAGCATAGCTTATTCTCGTGCCGAGTGATGCCCACATGATTGCAACTTCCGCTGCAAAAAACGCCATAATAATCAGGAAAGTGTCGCGATTGAGCCTGTTGGACTGTATGAAGTTGAAAGTGTAGTATTCGGAGGTATTTCCTCTGTCGTAGGGGCGAATTTTGAAGCCCTTTGCATACAATCTCGTCTTTATATCGCTGTCCGAATAGTCGGTTTGTTGCGGTTTTTCCTGTTGCGGTTGTGCTTCGCCTTTATCTTGCAAGGATACGAAAAAGTCCCTGTAATTCACGTCGTCCTTTTCGTAATCGAATCCGCCTTCTTGCCTCGATACGACTGCCGACGTTACGAAGTTGCCTTTCTCGGCATCGGTAGAATAGTTTTGATTCTTTCCTTCGAGTTCGGCGGGGTAGTATTGGTCGAGCGTAGGTTGAGCGTAAGTTGGTTGCGAGGGTGCGATTTGTTGCTCGGTTGCCGTTTGCGCGGTTTGAGCGGCAATTTGCTTTGCTTGCTCCGCCTCTTGCTCGGCTTGTTGCTCCTTTGCGAGCTTATCGTCGATTTGCGCTTCGCGTTCGTCAAGTTGTTTGAAAATGTCTTTGAGCGACGTTTGGGAGCGTTGAGTATGTTCGACTTGATTGGTGTAGCCGTTTATGTATGTATGCTCCTGAGGTTGCGCGTTTGAATTGTATTCATAAGCGCGCAGTTCCTCCTGTTTTTTGTATTCGCTCTCGGCGTCGAGTTTTGCAAACATCTCTTCGAGGGTTTGAGAGGGCTTTGCTTGCTCTTGACGTTTGCGTTCCGTCTCTTCCTCTTGGCGACGTTTTTCTTCTTCGTCGGCGAGGCGTTTTGCCTCTTCGGCGCGCAATTTTTCTTCTTCCATGCGGCGAAGCATAGATTTTACAAGCTCTCTGTCCTCTTCGCTCTTTCTAAGTTGCTCTTCGGTCTTTTTGAGTTGCTCGTCTCTTTGGCGGACTTCTTCTTCGCGTTGTTTGAGTTGTTCTGCTTTAAGACGCGACTCTTCTTCGGTTTGTCTCAATTGTTCGTCTTTTCTGAGAGCTTCTTCTTCGCTGATACGCAGTTGTTCGGCAGCTTTTTGAGCCTCTTCTTCTTTTAAGCGCAGTAGCTCGTCCTTGCGGCGTGCCTCTTCGTCTTCCTGCTCGGCTTTTTCACGCAGGGCGGTTGCCTCGTCCTCGCTTACTTCGTTGCCGTAGCGGTCGAAAAACACTTTCTTTTCAACGATTTTGTCCTTATAGACGACTTTGGGTTTGTCCTCGGTTTTGGAGTAGGGGCGCAATTCGCTTGCGTCGAAAGGGACGGGGACGGTGAAGTCGTATTCGTCGCCGGATACGAGCTTATCCAAAATGGTGCGCGAATACTCGTATTCGCTCTTTTCTTTTGTCAAAAAAGCTTTGCCTTCTTTTGTGAGGGTGTAATAGCGACGTTTGCCACCGCCGGTGTCGTCGGGATCGCCGTCGTATGAAGATACAAGACCTTGCTTTTCAAGGCGTTTTAGCTGATTGTAAAGGGTGGCTTGTTTCAAAACGTATTGAGAATTGCTCTTGTCCTCGATTTCTTTGAGGATTTCGTAGCCGTACTTGTCCGACGACCAAAGACAACCCAAGATTATGGTTGTTACGTTGCCGCGGATAAGGTCGCTGTTGACTGAAGAGATGTCCATATATCGCTCCGAAAATTGATAATATAATTTTAGCAAACTATTATAAAATAGTCAATATTATATAATAGTAAACAATCAAAATGTTGCAAAAAACTCCCTTTGCACCGTTATTGATCTTTTTTGTCGGGGCGAAGTTTGACGACTTGCGCGGCGAGTTTTCTGTGATCTTCTTCGATTGCCGCATAGTGCTTTTTCGTCGTGTTTACGTCGCGGTGACCGAGAACGTCGGCAACGAGGTATATGTCGCCGGTTGCTCTGTATAGGTTCGTGCCGAACGTGCTGCGTAGCTTATGCGGAGAGATTTTTTTGAGTGGTGCGGCGGTTTGAGCGTACTTTTTGACGATGTTTTGAATGGCGCGTACGGATAATCTCGTCACTTGCAAAGACAAAAACACTGCGTCGGTGTCTCCCACGTTCATCTTTTGGCACCTGTCTATAAGTGCTTTACGTTCGGTGTCGATATAGGTTTTCAGAGCGTCGGCGACTTCGTCGCCAAAGTACAAAATCGCTTGATTTCCGCCTTTTCTCGTGACTGTAAAAGCGTTTGTTTCAAAGTCTACATCAGAGAGGTTGAGTCCTACGCACTCGCTCACACGGATGCCCGTGCCAAGAAGCAGTGAAATGATTGCAAAATCGCGCGCGTGCGTGTTGCGTTGCACTTTTCGTTGATGTTCGCTCATTCCCGCGCCCGTTTCCGCGGCGTCCAAAATGCGCTCGACCTCCTTTTTTTCAAGCCTTATGATGTCCTTGTCGTGATTTTTTGGCATAGTGAGCTTTGCGGACACGTTTTGACTGATTCTGTCGTGATTGTACATGTATTTGAAAAACGTGCGCACGGTTGAAATTTTGCGCGATTTTCCTTTTTCCGCATTAGTTTTTTCTTTACCCTCGAAGGTGTAGTAGGAAAGGTATTCCATGTACGCTTCGAGGTTGCCAAGCGTCACTTTGTCAAGATCCTCTGCAGTGAAGTCCAAAACGTCTTTATAGTCTCTGAAAGCCCGCACGTTTTTGAGCAAATAGTCAAAGAATATCCGCAAATCGTAAGCGTAATTAAGCCTTGTGAGCGTGGTGGTTTGCGGTTCGATTCCCACGAAAAAATCTTCGCAACATTCGGGAAGTTGATTCCTGAGATTGCGAAGTCTAGCGGTGATGTTTTTGTCGCGTTCGCTGAAATAATTTGCCATTGCGGGCCTCCTTGGTTTTTATATAGAAAATTTTACCAAACTATGCGTAAAATGTCAATATAATGCCGTGCATTATAAAATTTGCGGTTTGATGACAAAGATTTCGGAAAGTGAGGTTGAGGAGCGTATGCCAAAAGCGATAATCGCTTGGAAAATCGTAAATTCAAATTGTAATATGCAAATCGAAGCGGATTATTAGTTAAACCTTTTTATTTATAGCGGCAACGTATTCGTCGAAAGTGATTTCGTAGCGGTGAAGTGTCGAAGTCGTGTTTTTGCGTTGAATCCGCAAGATTTATTGAATATAAAAAAAACAAGCATCGAAGCCTGTTTTTTTGTGTTAAATTCTATTGCAAATAATCGTAGTTGCGCTGTTTACAAACTGAATCCGATTATCAGTCCTATGCCGGCGGTGAGCAGTCCGAGGCCGACGAGGGAGCGAGCGGTGAACTTCTCTTTCATTATCAGCCAAGACAAGAACATCGTCAAAAGGATGGAAAGTTTGCCGATGCAGTTGACTGCAACGGGATTTGCGTCACCCCAGTTGAGTGCATAGTATTCGCAAAGCCATGCTCCGCCGGTTGCGATGCCCGAAAGCGTGAGGAATATCCAGGACTTTGCGGTGATTTGCTTTGCGCCTTTATAGTCCTTTTTGACCAAAACAATGGACGACGCGAAGATAAATACGACGATAGTCCTGTAAAAAGTGCCGACGTCAGAGGGAATATCTTTCAAGCCGAGCTTTGCGAACAAGGATACGAGAGCTGCGAAAACCGCGCTTAAAACCGCGTAAATTACCCATTTTTTGGTCTTTTTTTCTTCTGCTTGCAAAGCTGCGGCATCTATGGCGTTTGCCGTATCGTTTCGGGCGTTTTGAGCGTCGGCAGGTTGGGTTGCAGCGTAGTTTTGCAAATTTTCTTGCAAGTTTCGAGATTGCTCGTGCGACTTTTTCTTTTTTGAAATCGAGAATTTCGGGAGCATCAAAAACGTGCCGGCAAGCATAAGCGCCATTGTCAGACAAAGCATGCAAATCGTGAGGGTGTCGCCGCCTTTTGTGGTGTCGTCAAAGAAGAATATCAAAAACAGGATTGCCGAAAGCACGAAGCCGGATTTGTCGATAGGCGCGACTTTGTTTACGTCGCCTTCTTTGAGTGCTCCGAAATAGAACAGCCACGATATGCCGGTTGCCAAGCCCGAAAGCACAAGAAATAGCCAATTTTTGCCGCTTAACGCGCCGAATTGCGAAATATCGCCGGTTGCTAGGCACATCACAAGTGCGCATACTATGACTATGAGTGTTCTGTATGCCGTGGCAAAGTTGGAATTTACGTCTTTAATGCCGATTTTTGCAAGAATCGTCGTCATCGACGTGCAAACCGCGCCGCCGAGAGCCAAAAGAACCCATACCATAACAATATCGTCCGTTGCATTTTTTCTTGAAAAAATTATGTGCTTATTTTCGGCATGTGTCAACTTATTGTATATATTTAGAAAATAAAGATTTGAAAAAGAAATAAAGTATTTGGCAAAAAAACTTTTGCGACGCGCTCGGTTTTCGTTGCGTGCCGCAAAAATTTCAATCGTTGTTCATTCCGTCTTTGAGTTTTTGCAATACTTTGTTTTCGATTCTGCTCACTTGCACTTGCGACACTCCGAGTTCTTGTGCGATTTCACTTTGAGTTTTATCTCTGAAATATCTCAAAAATATCACTTTTTTCTCGCGCTCGGGCAGGTCTTCGATGAGGTCTTTAAGGAGCATTTTGTCGATGTTTTCGTCCTCGCACTCCTCGGTCGCTATTTTGTCGCCAAGCTCCAAATCGTCCTCGCCCACGGTTGCAGACAGCGACAAAAGATAATGCCCGGCATCCATGGCGAATACGATTTCCTGTGCGTCTACCTCGAATTTTTGGGCAAGAGCGTCGATTGAAGGCTCGCTTTCGCCGTTTTTCAGGCATTCTTCTACGTATGCGTTGATTTTTTGAGCGAGAGTTTTTGTCCAACGCGAAACTTTTATCGCTCCGTCGTCGCGCAAAAATCGCTTGATTTCTCCGCTTATCATAGGCACGGCGTACGTCGAAAATCTGACGCCGTATTCGACGTCGAAATTTTGCATGGCTTTTACGAATCCCATTGCGCCCAATTGCATCAAATCGTCGTATTCCAGTCTGCCTTTGAAGCGTTTTACGATGGATTTTATGAGGGGAATATTTTCTTCTATCAACTTTTCTTTTGCGCCGTCGTCACCTTGCTGCGCCTTTTTCAAGAGGTCGAGCGTGGTTTGATGATCCAGCATTATTTCAGCACCTTTTTCATTGTCACGACGGTGCCTTCGCCTTTTATCGAAGTGACCTCCATCTCGTTCATAAAGGTTTGAATAATCGTGAATCCCATGCCGCTGCGTTCGTCGTCCTCGGCGGTGGTGAAGAAAGGCTCGATTGCCTCCTTTACGTCCTCGATGCCTTTGCCGAAATCTCTGACGACAATCTCTACGGTGCGTTCGTCCTCGAATACGCGGCACTCGATTTGCATAATCCCGTCCTCTTTTTTGTCGTAGGCGTGCACGACGACGTTGGTCACGGCTTCGCTTACGGCGGTTTTGATGTCGTTTATTTCTTCGAGGGTGGGGGAACATTCAATCGCAAACGACGCAACGACGTTGCGCGCAAACGCCTCGTTTTTGCTTTTTGCCAAAAGTTTCATTTCAAAATAATTCATTTTTTCTCCTTATTCTACAACGGGAACGTAGCGATATACTCCGCTTGCCAAAAACACTTTGTCAACCTGACGCGGTACGTTTTCAAGCAAAAGCTCGGCGTGCATCGCTTTTAGTTTTTTGTATCTGCCCAGCACAAATCCAAGCCCGGTGCTGTCTATAAAAGTTACGCCTTTCATATCGAAAATCATCGAGCGCAGAGTAGGGGTGTTTTCAATCACTTCGTCGATTGCACAACGCGCAAATTTTGCTCCGTATTCGTCCATTTCGCCCGAAAGTGCGACGCGTACGCAATCTTTTTCTGATATAAATTCAACGTCCATATTGCCTCCGACAATAGGATAAACGCTATCTAAATGCATATTTTGGCGGCTTTTTGAACAAAACAAAAATTCTTATATTTTTCTGTCAAAAAAATCTCGAAATCTATCAAAAAAATCATTGACAACTTTTTGGATTTATTGTATATTGTTGTAGTCGCAATGAACGACGCGAAAATCTTTCGGGGTGTAGCGCAGTTTGGCTAGCGCGTCTGATTTGGGTTCAGAAGGTCGGGAGTTCGAATCTCTTCACCCCGACCAGCACAACTTCACCGATGTGATTCGGGCCTTTAGCTCAGTTGGTTAGAGCAGTCGGCTCATAACCGATCGGTCCGCGGTTCGAGTCCGTGAAGGCCCACCAAAACATAAATATCATTTGGCCCGGTAGTACAGTTGGTTAGTACGCCAGCCTGTCACGCTGGAGGTCAGGGGTTCGAGCCCCCTCCGGGTCGCCATCAAGTTTGTGGCAGTGACAACCGTCACTGCCATAAATTTCAAAAAGGGGATTGAAATCCCGTATGCCTCGGTAGCTCAGGTGGTAGAGCAAGGGACTGAAAATCCCTGTGTCGGTGGTTCGAGTCCGCCCCGAGGCACCAACAACTCAATATGCTGGTGTAGCTCAACAGGCAGAGCAACTGATTTGTAATCAGTAGGTTGTTGGTTCGATTCCGATCACCAGCTCCATACGGAGAGGTTCCCGAGTGGCCAAAGGGAGCAGACTGTAAATCTGTTGTCAGTGACTTCGGTGGTTCGAATCCACCCCTCTCCACCAAAAATGCAAAAACCCCACTATTTAGTAGGGTTTTTGTGTTTTTTATACCTGTTTTTAAGGTGCTGATTTCGCACTATTTCGCACTATTTCGCACTATTCTGTCACATATCTGTCACATATTTTTAGAGAGTTGAGATGATTTTTTCGACACTTTCTTTGAATACGTGGGCGTATGTTTTTGCGACCTGCTCAGGAGTGTCGCCGATTAAAGCGGCGGTGGTCACAAGGCTCGCGCCGTTGTCGTGAACCATAGAAACGTAGGTGTGACGGAATTCGTGTATTTTCAGTCTTTTGACACCAGCTTGCGCGGAGTGCCTGTCGAGCGCATTTCGTATCGGATTCGCCGCAGGTGGTGTTTTGCCAAACAAGAACTCGTCTTTCGGTCTGTCTTTCACCCACTCGTCTAAAACTTCAATGCAAGCCTTAGGGAGCGGCACGTGGCGTGTTTTATAATTTTTTGTACTCGTTATCTTGTACGCGGAGCCGTCGAGCGTTTTTTTTGAATACGTTGCGTGTACATAAATATCTTTGCCGTTATAGTCCGACACTTTCAGAGCTTGAGCTTCTCCGATCCTTACGCCTGAATAGAACAGGAGAGTGAAGAGCGCTTTGTATTTGTCGTATTTTACGCAATCGATAAACTTGTAAAACTCTTCTTTCGTCCAAATTTGGTATTCTGCCTGTTGAGTTTTTCGAACAGGCAAGGAAACTCCTGCCAAAACGTCGGGAATTTCATATCTCTGCATACACCAACGGTAGAATGCCGTAAACTGGTGGTATATCTTCACGAGATATTTTTGTGAATACAACTCTCCGTCCGGGCGTTTGAGAGACCACAGCCAGTCTTGATATGCCACAATGTCTTTCTTTGTGAGCGCGGCAAGGTTTTTGCGGCGGAAGAAAACATCCGAATATTTCACGGCAATGTGTTTGAAGTCATAAACGCTACTTTCTTTGAGCATACGCAAACAATGATCAAAATAGACTCTTTGCGCGTCTTCGTACATGACGTGGCGTTTGTCCTTCTCAAGCTTTATTCGCGAGATTGTATTTGCCATATAATTGGAATAGCCGTCTCTCGCGGCGGTCTTGGACGGAAAACCGCTAAGTCGCTTGTGTTTGAGACTTCCGTCGGGCATTTCTTCGTAGAAGAAGACATCGTAAACCGTTCTATTTTTGAGTTTACGCGGTTGAATATTATATGTAAAGTTTGTCATTTTTTTATAAGTTCGTCAAGCCATAAATCTGCGTTAATTACGCAGGCTGGAAAATGTGGATTTGGTTGTCTTATAGAAATATTCCACTCGAGCAAGTCTTCTTTTTCAAATTTACCAGTTTGCATTGCATAAGCAAAATACATGGTCCCACCGTCAACAAGTGGTAAGTACTCTTTATCACAACCAAAAATAGCATAAACAATTGTTCTAAAGTGCATCGTTGCTATACTGGTGCAATAATCCATTATGTCATTGCCAATTCGGTCAAAGTGTTTTATGTGCGAATCAAGATCAACGAGATCGATTGCAAAAGTGAATGACACATTGTTGATAATACCATTTTTTGTATAAACATGTATGTTTGAAGTGTACAGCGGGTACGCAGATTGAGATTGGAACAGAGAAGCGTCAGCATATTCATTTTGGTCGAGATAGACACCCGTGAACTTTTTAGATTCATCCACAGCATTCTGTCCAACAAAATTGTGTCTAATTTTCCACTTTAAGTCAAGAGTAGGTCTCTGCATGACCGCGAAAGCGGCTTTAAGGTTTTTACAAAATGTGTTTGTATTATACTTTTGTTGGATTTCAGCATATCTTTTATCAAAATCATCCATATAAACTCCTTAAAACTTCTTTTTATACTCGCGCAGAACGCCGAGTATTCTCGCTTGACCGTTCATAAGTTGCTCTTTGGTTATAACATAAGACTCCGCGGCAGGGTTGTCCGCCTGGAGAAGTATTGTTCCGTTTGGTTGCGGATAATAGCGTTTGAGAGTCGCATAACCTTCCATTTCAAACGCGACGATCTGACCGCGCTCCGCATAGTCTTGTTTTAGAATAATAGCTGTTGAGCCGTTCGGGACCGTTGGTTCCATCGAGTTGCCTTCGACTCGGAGCATAAAGTGATTGCCGTCGCAATACTCCGCGTCCGCAAATCCCCAGTCATAGTCGCCTTGTTCCATATCGACCGGATTGCCCGCAGCGATACCTGCAACGATCGGGATTCTGCCATAAGGCGTGAGCGGAAATGCGTTTTGCGGAAGGGTGTTTTGCAATGGCGAGACGTCGTCCGTCATTCCAAGTAGATAAAGTGGTGAAGTGTGCAAAGCTTTTGCAATATCCGCCAAAACAGATGTGGGCATTTTTTCTATAAATCCCTGCTCATAGCGATATATAGTAGTTTTTGCTTTTCCTATTTTTTCGCCAAGTGTTTCAGCTGATATTCCGAGAGACTCTCGTCTTTCTTTTATTCGTTGACCGATTTTTGTGTCCATAATGATTTAATTCTCCTTGTGTATATAATATCATAAGTGTTGCAAATTTGCAATACTCTCTCGCAAAAAAAATAAAAAAGTTGCAAAAATGCGTTGACAAGACAATTTTTGTATGATAGTATTTGTGCAAGGTGCAAAAATGCAACTACTCAAAAGGAGAAATGAGACATGGTCAACAAACAGGAATTCAAAGCGACAATTATTAAAAAAGGATATACTAACGTTGAATTGTCGCAAAAAATAGGAATGAACCCAGCTACTTTCTATAGAAAACTCAACTCAAATGCTTTTACTCTTAATGATTTAGAGAAAATCCGAAAAGCACTTGATTTGTCTTTGGAAGAAGTTGAGCTCATTTTTTTTACGCTTTAAGGTGCAGAAATGCAACTTTTGGAGACAAAAATGGACTACATGAAACAAAGAGAAGAAATCATCGCTAAGGAAATTATCACGACAGCGGAATTTAAGATCCTGACGGGAATCGAATACAAAAAAGCGTCGGCACTTCTTGTCCAAATCAAAAATTGGTGTAAACGCCAGGGCGGACCGCGCGTCAAGACAAAAGGGAAAATCCATATCCAAGATTATTTGGATTATTACAACATTTCAAGGAGAGATTTTTATGGACAAATCACAATGGATCACGGAACTCATTGAGAAATACGGCGAGAACGCCACGCTCAAAGAGGTTCTTGAAGCAGAGCAACCAAAACAAGACACTGGATGTGAATTGCATCCGACCTTTGCGAATATTATCGCAGGATTCAAAGCCGCACAAGGCATGTAAAAAACAGGGGGAGACACGAACATGGCGACACTATACGAAATCGACCAAGAACTCTACAACCTTATAGACAACGAAACAGGCGAAGTTGCAGACGAACAAAGATTCAACGAACTTCAGCTTGAGCGAGAAGCAAAAATCGAAGGCATTGCTTGCTGGATTAAAAATCTTCGTTCTGACATCAAGGAATTGAAAGAAGAAGAAAACAATCTCGCAGAGCGCCGCAAGAGCAAAGAGAATCTCACAGACCGTCTCGAAAACCTTGTCGCATACGCAATCGGCGAATCCAACTTTGAGACAGCAAGAGTCAAAATTACACACCGCAAATCCGTTGCAGTTAATATCATCGACGAAGCGGCAATCCCGGACGGATTTAAGGTCACCAAAACCACTATCACAGTCGACAAAAAAGCTCTCGGCGAAGCGCTCAAGTTTGGCGAAATCGTTGACGGCGCAGAACTCGAAACGAGAGACAACATTCAAATCAAATAAATATCGGGGGATATGAAAATGGCAGCACTTAATCTTTATCAGAAACTTTTGAAGATCCAAAGCGAAATCAAAGTCGTGGCAAAGGATCTTAAAATCCAAGTCAGTCAAAACAACTCATACAACGCCGTCGGGGAAGCGGCAGTTCTCGAAAAGGTCAAACCGCTCGAAGAGAAATACGGGATTTTCTCGTATCCGCGCGACAGGGATATCATTGATAGCGGCATGATTGAAAATACCGACTACAACGGCAAAGTCAAGAAACAACTCTTTGAGCGCATAAAAACCATATATCGCTTCGTGGACGTTGACGCTCCGGAGAATTACATTGAAGTCACCACATACGGTGATGGCATTGACAGCGGCGACAAGTCGGTCGGAAAAGCAATGACCTATGCGGACAAATATGCGCTCTTGAAAGCCTATAAGATTGTGACGGGCGATGACCCTGACCAAGAAGCGAGCAAGGACTTAAACTCTTTCAAAAAAGACGATAAGAAGCCGAGTTCAACTCAAACCAAAATGCAAACACAGACTTCAAAAGAAGATCTTGAAGAAGAACTCGACACTGCTGTTTGGGGAGAGAAGAGTAAACATCATGGTGAGAGAATCATCGATACCGACGAAGACTATCTCAATTGGTATGTGCAAAACGGGTATAATGCGCATCTCAAAGACTTGTGCAAACTTGCTCTTGACATTATAAATGGCAGAGATGAAGACCCGGATTTGCAACCGCTCCCGGAAGATGGGCTCCCGTTTTGATGAGTGCCTATGAGAATATTCAAAGCAAATATTGACCGCGTGACTCAATCCGGGAATAAATACTATATTTCGCTCGTCACCGAAGACAAGGTGGCGGCGGATATGGTAAAAACGATTGATCCGAAAGTCACGCAGTCGGTCGAGATCAAAAAATACTATGAAAAGCGGAGTTTGAACGCAAACGCATACTTCCACGTTTTGTGTCAGAAGATTGCAGAAGTGCAGAAGCTCTCGCTTGACGAAGTGAAGAAAAGGCTTGTCCTTGACTATGGCGCACTTGCGGAAGACGAAAATGGCAACAAAGCGATGATTTGTTTGCCAAAGGGCGTAAAGCCCGAGCAGTTCTATCCGTATTGCAAGTGGATAGGAGAGAACAAGGGGGGCAACGGAGATTGGTATTTACTCTTCAAACACACTCACTTGCTTGACACAAAGCAAATGGCACACTTGATAGACCGTACAATCGAAGAAGCCAACGCGCTCGGAATCCAAACGAAGACTCCGGACGAAATCGCAAGGATGGAATCATTATGGCAGACGGAAGATACGACTATATAAAATCCGAAGAATATCAAAGAAAAATGTTCGAAGCAAAACAAAGGCTCGAAAAGCATCTCGGAAGAGAAATCCCGTGCACGCCTGGTATTTACTTCTTTTACCGTGCTGAAGACGGGTTTAAGTATGGTTATGTCGGGCAGGCGAAGAACTTGTTGCAACGTCTTGCACAGCACCTTGTCGAGCACGACAGCCATATAGACAACTCGCTTTACAAGCGCAAGCTCTCAAACGAAAAAGAAGGTGGTTGGAGAATATGGTATGTCCGCTGTGGAGAAGACCAACTCAACAAACTTGAGCGACTTCATATGAGAGTCAGAGCAGGCGAAGGTTTTCAACTCTACAACAAGACGATCGGTGGACAGGACGAAGGAAAGCACGGTATGTTGCCGAACAAGTCGGGCAAAGGCTATCGTGACGGGCTGAAACAAGGCTACACGAACGCAAGACGATTTGTCGCAAACTTGTTCGATAAAAATCTCACGGCTCAAATAAACGGCAATGAGACGGTCAATAAACAAAAGGCAATGGCAAAGTTTGAAGATTTCATAAACATCACGGGAGACAACAGCAATGACACAACAACAAAATGAGTATTTGAATAGGTTAGAACGCCTAAAAAATCAAATTACGGAAGAGTTTGACAAACGCGTTTTCGATATCATTTTGTGTATGTACCGCAGATATCTGAAAGGCGAGCGTTGTGGAAAATACGTATCAAAAGAGATTATTCTCAAAAACCTTTGTGCACTCAACCTTATGGAGAGAAAGCCAAACGGCGCTCTCCCGGATGATAGAAAGGTGCGAGAGACGTGTCGTCGCCTTCTCAAGCGCGGTTTTCCGATCATGACGTCGTGCGTGACAAAAGGATACTTTATTGCCGACACGGTCGAAGAAGTCCAAAAGCCGCGCAAAGAGAATCACAGCAGAGCTCTTGAGACACTTGCCGTGGAAAAGGGTTATGACCGCAGTATTCAATTTATACTCGGTCAGGAAGAAATAGGGGGCGAGACAGATGGCTGACTACAACAAAGAAAAGTTTTTTTGGCTCAAACTCAATCGCAACTTTTTCAAGCGTCATGACATCCAAATCATTGAAGCGATGGACAACGGCAAAGACTACGTGCTGTTCTATCTCAAACTCATGGTTGAAAGCATAGACCACGAAGGAGAGCTCCGCTTTAGCGAGACGATACCATACAACGAAAAAATGCTTGCAACTATCACCAATACAAATATTGATATTGTGCGATCGGCAATAAAGGTCCTGACTGAGCTGAAAATGGTCGAGATCCTTGAAGACCACACAATCTATATGTCAGAAGTTAAAAGGTTGATTGGAAGCCAAACTGTGAGTGCAGAAAAGAAACAAATTCAACGTTCAAAATCGCAAGAACTTTTACAGGGTGGACAAGGGGTGGACAAATGTCCACCAGAGAAAGAGTTAGAGTTAGAGATAGATATAGAGAAAGAGATATATAAGCTGGCTAATGATATTAAAAATAAAAATGATATCAAGCGCGTGTACGCGAATAACTTCAAAATCGACGAATGCGATCTGATCATCCAATCTCTTGCAGAGCAATCTTTCTCGGAGAAGCTTTTCAAAGGGCACTCGGCGGCGGAGTTCAAAGAGTTTGCAGAAAGTGACTTCAACGCTCATCATCTCGCTCAACTCGTCAACAAGTTGCTCGCATACAAGGATATCGACGACAAGCGAAGCTACGTTCTCGCCGTCATCGCGGAACAGTATTTATAACAGGGAACATGGGAGAATTAAAAAATGGAACTTAAACTCGAAGCAAAAAATCAATTTCAAACAATCGTATTGGAACACCTAAAACAAGTTGTTTCAGAGGAACTCGCGAAAAAAATCAATAATGGCAAAAAAACGCTCGACGGGTGCTACAAATATATAGTTGGCGAAGCTAAAAAAAGACAAGAGAACCAATGCACGGTGATGACGGATGAAGAAGTTTTCGGTCTTTCAATTCACTATTTCGAAGAAGACGAGATAGAAGAAGATAAATCGGCACCCGAGCCGGCGGCAATCATAAAAACTTCAGAATCTGCCAAACCAAAGGCGGAAGCCAAAAAAGAAGTGCCAAAGAAAGAAGAGCCGCAACCACAGCTCAGTCTGTTTGATTTACTTTAAGGCGGTGCAGTATGGAAGTTAAAAGCATGAGCCCACCTGCGGTGCCAATTGAAATAAGAAACAAAATTATTGAAATAGCGCTCGAGATGCTTCTAAACGCACAACCAAACACAACACGATTTTTCTACTACATGGATTTTAAGAGAAGAGAACCAAGAAAAATTATATGCGCGACGAAATGGTTTAATAAAAGACTTCATATTCGTGTTGCTGTAATAAAAACTTTTAATAAAACCTTTGTCAGCGGAGATATGAAATTTACATATTGTGCGGGATACGGTTTTGATTGGTTCAATGACGATCCTGAATTGTATGAAAATGACTGGTTCAGTTGGAATCCATCTGCATACTACATTGGATCGATCGGGTACGAAGACTCAAAATACAATCATTCCGGTTTTGAAATTGCAGCACAGGACGGAAGTGTTTGCGGATTGTTGTACTTGGCAATGTGGGAGCAGCACAAATCTATTGAATATTTATCAAAAGCCGGGCTTGCTTATCTGTCTTTGAGAATGAGAATCGTCAAAAAAATTGAGAAAGACAAAAACTTTGTCAAATATCTGCTCAAAAACAAAAAGGATATAGCACTCAAGCGACCGGGTATTTCTGAAATATTTTATGGATATAAAAACAAACTCGACATAAATTTGGCAATCGAATTAAAAAGTGTTGACTATAACAGCGACGTTATAAAAGCTTGGGGCATCAATGGAATTGGGAATTTGGTTGAATACCTTACCAGGACGCATCAATCAATGGCATATTATATTGACTATTTTGATGCGTGCGTTGAACTCGGAGTGGATATGACCGACAGTAAAAACAAAAGCCCAAAAGATTTGAAATATTGGCACGATATTCGAACAGGACAAGTGTGGCAAATCAAAAACAAAAAACTTTGTGAAGAGATGTCGGAAACATACGAAAAGTATCAAAAGTGCGAACTCAAGAGCAAAAATTATGTTGTGCTGATTGCCAAATCTCATGATGAGCTGGTTGCCGAAGGGGAAGCTCTCAACCATTGCGTAGGCAGAATGAATTACGATAAAAAAATCGCAGAGCAAACCAGCCTAATTGCTTTTGTGAGAAGAGCTGACGACCAAGCAACGCCGTTTGTGACCGTTGAGTTGGATATTAAAGCAAAAGACATAAGACAGTGTTATGCGAAGAATAATTCGTGTCCCGACTCCGAAGTGGCTAAGTTTATCTACGATATATGGAAACCATACGCCATTCGGAAAATTGAAAAAATAGCAGCGTAGGTGGATTATGAAAGTGGATATTTTCAATACCGACAAGAGGTACGACATAATCTATGCCGATCCGCCGTGGGCATATAAAGCGTGGAATAAAAAAGACCACGGAAGAACAGCGGAAAGTCACTATCACACGATGAGCAAAGAAGACATCGAGCAGTTGCCGGTGCAAAGGCTTTGCAACAAAGATGCAGTTTTGTTTTTATGGGTGACAATGCCGTGTTTGGAACAAGGACTCGAACTCATAAGAGCGTGGGGCTTCAATTATAAGACTTGCGCATTTTGTTGGGTAAAAGAGAACAAGCGAGAGACAACCGATTTTGTCGGACTTGGCTATTATACAAGAGCAAATGCAGAGCTTTGTTTGTTGGCGACACGTGGCAAGCCGCTACACCGCACGAGCAAGGCAGTAAGGCAGGTTATACGGTCGAAGATACGAGAACATTCGCAAAAGCCTATCGAAGCGTATAACCGCATACAGCAATTATTCGGGGGGGGGTACAACCGTATCGAACTCTTTGCCCGGAACAGCGCAGTCGGTTGGGACTGCTGGGGAGATGAAGCTCCCGAAAACTAAGTGGAACTATGAAATACGAAAGATTGACAATTAGAGAAACATTTGGAATGCCACTTTGTGTGCATCAGGTTGATAACTACTGCTCGCGTCTAAATTGTAATGAATGCCCCGCAATTATCAACCGTCTTGCCGAACTTGAAGACAAAATCGAGAACGGAACGCTCGTAGAACTGCCTTGCAAGGTGGGAGCAAAAATATATATTGTAGGTGAGTCTGATTTTTGCATTCCAAAATATCAAATGTGGGAAGATGAGTTTTGTCTTGAAGATATAGAAAGATTTGGCGATACAGTTTTCCTCACCAAAGGCGAGGCAGAGAAACGACTTGAAGGGTTGAGAGGTGAAAGATGATTAGATACTATACGAAAGATTACAGTAAAGATATGACAGTCTTTAACTGGAAGTTAGAACAACTACATAATCAAGTTGACGGAGCGACTCTCGAAGAACTTTTGAAAATTCGCAGAAAACTTTACGCACTTAAACGCAAATATGAAAAAAGCGGCGAAAGATACTTGGACTGCGAATATGAGATTATGGCAGTAAACGAAGTTATTGCCGAGTGCAGAAAAGACGAGAGGTGAAGTATGAGCAGACACAATAATTGCTATATGTGCCACAGAAAGATTAAACAAGGCGCAGTAAGTGTTAAGTTTGTATGCCAAAAAGAAAGGCTTGTGCAACCAAGAGATACTTGTATAGCAGATAAAACGGGTAAGTTGGCGTTTAGAACTTATCCGCCAGAAAAGCAAACAGTACCAACAACAACGCATAGTTATCGTCTATGTAAAAATTGTGCAAAATACATAAGAGCGATTATACAAGGGGAAGAAACAATCAAAACAGAAGAAGAATTGCATTTTGGATTTGGAGGTGAAGTATGACAATTAAAACAGTTATAACAGACGCAAACGGATTAGAAAAACAACTAAACGAAATCGGTTGGGAGAACATATTGCAAATTCTTCCAGACCATCGCTACGACGGCACATTATTTGTGATAATTTACAAGGAGTACGAAGTATGACGAGAGAAGAAATAATCAATTTTATAACTCTTACGCTCAATAAGATTTGTGAAGCAGAACTCGGTCAAGTTAATGCAAGCAAATGGGACGGAAAGGCAATTAAAACAACCGATACGAAAGTTATCGCAACCGAGCTCTATGAAAAAGGATTGCAAATTGTCGAAAGTGACGATGTTGTTATATCAAAATATGAATACGATTTTTTGAAAAACAATCAAAAGGACGGAAGACCTGACGGAGCAACGAACTTACTTATCAAAATGCACGAAACCGACCTGCTCAAAGAGTTCGTGGAATGGTTAAAGAAACGACTCGACAAACAATGTACACGTCTTAAAAACAGCGATGAGTTTGATTTGGAACGCTCGATAGGCATACACATTGTTTTGGTGAACTTAGATAACCACCTTGTGAAGTTTTTGGAGACAAAAGATGAAAGACAGTCACCGTAAAAAAATTACGGCAATAGCCGTTGTTGCAATCACAGTCATCGCGCTCGTCGCCGTTTTGTACGTCGTCGCAGAGTGCATATTCGGAATTATTATATTTTCAAAACTATAGGAGAGATTATGGCACAAGACATTGAAACACTAAAGAGAAATCTGAAAATTGTATCAAAAGAGAACAAGACGCTCACGAAAGCGCTCGCAATCGTCGAAGACGAATATGCGGACTCACTTGTCGGCTTGTATGACGCAGTCGCGGCAGTTGTGCCGGCGCTCACCAAAAATAAGAACCTTGCGGCAAACGTTGAAATTGCGCGCAAGCGCGGACTTGCTTTGCAAGTGCTCAAAAAACTACACGAAGAGGAGTTGGAAAAGAATGGACGAAAGCCAAGTAAGAAGTGATCTGAAGAAGCTCGCAAAAAAAAATAAGTACATAAAAGTCTTGTATGACACCATTGAAGATCACAAAAGAAAACTTCAATACGTGTCCGATGAGAAACTCGAAACTGAGTTAAATGAAACCATAAAGAAATTTGACAAGGTCACAAAAGATGTGGTCAAACTTGAAGAGAAGTATTTGAAGTACATATTCGATTTGGATGATTATGCAATGCAATCCGCCGTTTTGGGGCACTACGTCCTCTGCAAGCCCACATGGAAGGTTGCGAGCGAATTGTCGTACTCGGACAGCGCGGTCGAGAAAATGTACCCGAAAGCGTGCCGAGAAATTGCAGAAATGATGAATAAAAAGGCGAGAAACTAATCTCGCTTTTTTCTTTTATAAAGAGTGCGGATTTGTGCGGATTTGTTTGTTTTATAATCAAATCAAAGAATTGTGAATAGTCCATTTTCAATTCCCCCTAAACCGCCGCCACGAGCGGTCACCCAAGAATCGTGGCTCTATCCGGAGAGACCGAAGTCCCGTTCTATGCGTCTAACGGAAAGGGTTGGCACCTTTTCTCCGGACAAAACCTTGAAGGAAGGATGCCGTCGGGCGGTAGTAAAGAACTCTGACGGGGAAGAAAACCCGCCACACAAGGAAAGAACGGCAAAAGCCGCACAAATAATTTTTAGGAGTTTTTATGGAAGCACTTAGAGAAGTAAAGAGACTTGAAGAAACAATCCAAAGAGAAGACAAGTTGAATTATGTTGAGTATATCGACGAAGTCGGTCCAGGCAACGGAAGACACGACTACGTTGTGCGAAAAGCAGACACCGATCAGGTGCTTGTTCGTCTTTCTTTCCAAAAGGGCGGAAGAAACACTGAAGGAGCAATCGACGGTATTCTCGACGAAGATCTTCTTGAAATCGTTCGTCACAGACTTCAATGCTTCCAAAAAGGAGACTTTCCGTCACGCGAATCTGCTTGTGCATTGACACATATTGAAGAAGCTCTTATGTGGCTTAACAAGCGTAAAGAAGACCGCAAGGCTCGCGGCGTTCTCGGAAAACACGAAAAATAATTATGCAAGGAAGTTTATATTCGGATGAACAACGTCAAATAGCTATCAACCTTATCGCAACCGGCAGAGCTTTAGCGGAGATTTCAAAAGATCTCGGCATACCTGTCGGCACTTTGGCTGATTGGAGAAAGAAAGCGAAGAACTCCGAGAACTTCAAAGAACTTCAAGAACAACAAAAAAAGACCTTTGAAGAGAAGACGGCGGAAGTGTACGAGAGAATTTTGGAGAAGTCAACAAAAAATCTCGAGAAGGCTCTCGACGCGGACAAGGTGTCCCCGAGTGTTCTTGTCACCACGATCGGTGTGATACATGACAAGCACGCACTTCTTACAGGCGGAGCAACAGGCAACGTCCAAGTGTCTTTTGAAAATATGCCGATATGATGACCATTGAAGAAATTGTGGCGAAACGTCGCGCATCGTGGGAAAAGCGTCATGATATTGAATATGACAAAGTCTTGGTGCAATCTGCGGTGGAATATATCCACACATATTCCGAACTTCGGAGAGAGATTGTTGAAAAGCCGTGGGAACTTGTTCAAATTGCATTCACGATCGTCGACAAAAAGAAGAAGACGGTGCCGTTTTTCTTCAACGAAGTTCAGCAAGACTTCGTGGAGCGTCTCGAACATCGTGTGAAAGGTCGTCCGTTCTTCATTTTGAAGGGCAGACAACAGGGATTTACGTCGCTTATCACCGCAATTCAGCTCGCGTTTGCAATCACAAACAGAAACTTTTCAGGAATGACGGTTGCAAACACGCAAGAAAACACAGACACGATCTTCAACGACAAAGCGCGTGTCGTGTATGAACGTTTGCCAGGCATACTCCGACCACACGAAAAGTTTAATAACCGCAAGGAATACTTCTTCGACCTATTAAACAGTTCGTGGAGAGTAGCAACGGCTACAAAGGAACTCGGACGTTCAAAGACCTTGAATTTCTGCCACTTGTCGGAGTCAGCGTTTTATGAGTGCTCAATGGCAGACTTGCAAAAGTCGTTGGGCGAAGCGTTCACCCAGGACGCTATCATTGTTTATGAAACAACCGCCAACGGCTACAACGAAGCCAAAGACCTGTGGGACAGCAACTCTTGTGAAAACGTCTTCTATGAGTGGTATAGGACAACGGAGTATGAGTCAGATGACTTGTCCGTTCTCGCCGATCTCTCGGATTCCTGGATACAACAGCGCGTTGCGTGGCTAATGTCGAAAGGCATAGTGGCAAAGAAAATTGCATGGTATGTGAAAAAATACAACGCGTATCTCGACAAATCGTCTATCAAACAAGAATACCCATGTACGCCGGAAGAAGCGTTTATTGCGTCGGGCGAGTGCGAGTTTGGAAACGAGCTTGTGCAGCAGCGCATAACCGAGTGTAAGCAGATAAAACCAATTCGCCGTGGCTACTTCGATTATAAGTTGTCGCAACCGGATCGAGAGACGGATACCGTCAAAATCTACGATATAAGGTGGGTAGACGACGACCACGGTGAAATCATAATTCATCACGAGCCAGTGGTTGACGATAAAAAAGGCGTCAAGCCATACGCAATAGGAGGAGACACCGCGGGCGAAGGCTCTGACTACTACACAGCAAAGGTCATTGACAATATCACTGGTGAAAGCGTGGCGACGTATCGAAAGCAGAAGACCGACGACGACCTCTACGCAGATCAAATCTATTGTCTTGGCAGAATGTACAACGATGCAATCATCGGCATAGAGGTCAACTTCTCGTATGAGCCCACACAGCGACTCCGCCGCCTTGACTATCCAAATCTCTATTATCGAGAGAGAATGGACAGCGAAACAAACAGGCTGGACAAGCGCTTCGGCTTTAAGACAACGAGTTTGACGAGACCGATGATAATAAGCGGGTTAAAGCGCGCCTGGAGAGAATCTGACGGACTTATTGAGTGCGATATAGATACTCTCAATGAAATGCTCACGTTCGTTAAAAACGACAAAGGCAAGCCTGAAGCGATGATCGGAAAGCACGATGACCTTGTTATGGCGAAAGCGATTGCGCATCAAGTCAGAGAGCAGGGCAGTTTTGAATGGAAAGAACCAATACACGAAATATCTGCTCTCGAAAAACTATTCCCGACGCTCATAGATGATACAGAAACACAGCAGCGCCCGGGAACAAGCAATGACTATATCGAGTGGGGTGACTAATGGACACCAACATAATTGAAATTATAAAGCAAATTGCGAAGCTGGAAATCAAAGTGGAAGCATTGGAGAGCCGAATCAAAGAACTCGAAAAAACCCCGCAAAATGTTCCGCAAAAGGTGACTTTCAACGAAACCGCGTTAAAACAAGAAAAAGACGACCGCAAAAAAGAAAAAGAAATAAGCGGTTTAGGTCTCCCAACCGACATCATGAACGAATGGATGTACGGCGAAGAAGAAAAGGTTAGCAAATGAACAAAAAATTGAAATCACAAGCGCAGCTAATTTGGGAAGAGTATCAAAAGGGTGTCGAATACCAATCCAAAGTCAACTTGGGAAAGCGCATCAATTTGAATTACGACTTCGTAGAAGGCAGGCAGTGGGGCAAAATCTCCGCAAGGACAGCATCACTGCCGCGTCCTGTTATCAATTTTACTGGCATGATCGTCGACAACAAGTGTTCTGCGATGAATAACACGCCAGTCAAAGTCATTTTTCAAGCAGATGACAACCGCTCAACAGAAGAGTTTACCAGGTTCAACGACTTCGAGTGCAAGCGTATGCATATGGAAGAGTTGGACGCCCAAGCAATAAGAGATTGTTGTATAACAGGAAACTTCGTCAAGCACTACTACCTTGATAAAGACGACCAAGAAGGCATACAAGGCGTTGTTGAAGGCTGCATACAGTGTGAACTTGTTGATATAAGAAACCTTATAGTTGCAAATCCGCTCGAAGCTGATATCCAAAAACAAAAATATTTGATTATCGCAACGCGTGAAAGTGTTGAAGCCGTGAGAGAGTATGCAAAGGCAAACAACAAGAGAATCGACGTCGACTCCATAAAGGCGGACGATAGTGAAGATACTTCTCAAAACAGCCAAGAAACAGAACAAGACGGAAGCGAAGTTTGCACCGTCTTAACAAAGTATTTTAAGCGTGACGGTGAAGTATGGTGCGTAAAGACCACCCGCGATGTTGTTGTAAAACCTGAATATACTTTGTCGCTCGACCTTGACAAAGCGCGCAAAGACGTCGGTCTCGAAAAAAAAGAGAAGATTGACGAAGAAAACACAACTTCTCCGGATCAACCGCAAACCGATAAGAAGACAGATCGATACAAAGCAAGGCTTTATCCAATTGTCTTGGGCACATACAAAAAGAGAAAATACAGCATATACGGACTTAGTGAAGTCGAAGGGCTAATTTCCGTACAGCGTTCTGTCAATATGTATATTGCCATGTTGTTATATGCTCAACAACAAATGGCGTGGGCAAAGTGGGTTGTCAAAAAAGACGCTCTTAGAGGTCAAGTTATCACGAACGAGAGCGGACAAGTCATTGTCGATTATAGCCCAGGCGGGGACGGCATAAAAGCACTTTATGGCGCATCTCAAGGTTCTACGGGCATAGCGCTTTTGGACACCATCATCAACTATACAAGAGTCGTGACCGGTAGTACGGAAGTTATGACCGGCGAACTATTTTCAAAGTCGGGCATGAGCGGTGCCGCAATCGCTCAACTTCAAGCGCAGGCGCAACAGCCTATCGAACAGTTAAGGAATAGATTTTGGGCGACAAAAGAGAAAGAAGCCAAAGTTCTCGAGCAATTCTACAGGATCTATTATTCCGGTAAGAACTATGAATATAAATACTCCCAGGTCAAAGAAGACCAATCCGGAGAAACAGAGATTCAGAGCGCGCAGTTCAATGCCGACAAATACGCTGGTGTCAACTTCTCAATTGTGGCTAAGGCACAGACGGGCACACGCTCAAGCACTTCAAGCGATATAGCATTCCTTGAAGCACTACTCCAAAAGGACGCGTTAAGCATCTATGAATTTACCGAAGCGTATCCGGAAGAAGCACTCACGCACAAAGGCGACTTCCTTAAACTCTTGGAAAGGCACAAAGCAAGCGACATGGCGTTGCTACAACAAACGCTCCAAGAGCGCGAACAACAGCTTGCGCAAGCATTACAAAACCTTGAAACGAGTAATAAAGCGTTGGCTGCGGTCCAAGCAACGAACAAAGAGAATGAGTCTTTGAGAGAAGACGTCGCAAAGCTCTTCAATCAAGTTCGTATTCTTAAAAATGCAGGATCGGCAATGTCTGAAGCCGCGAAAGGATTCTATGACGATGCAAATCTGTTCGCCGGCGAACTGGCTAAACGTATGGACGAGCCAGTGGGCCAAGCGGACGTGATATAAAACACCCGCACGAGAACAGCGAAAAAATCTCAAAGGAAACCCTATGGAATTGAATGAAATTCTAAAGACTGCGGAAACAAATCCCGGTGGAACCGCAGAGCCATCGAAAAGTGAGCAACCAAACAGCAAAACCGAAGATCCGGGGAAGGTTGAAGGGCAAGACAATGCCGAGAACAAGCAACCAACAGAAGCCCAAAAGTCAACGGAAGAGCCAAAGCCAGCCCAAAGCAAGCAAGAAAACAGCGAGCAAGCCAGGGCGAGAAGGCAACGTGAGCGTGAAGCAGAACTCAAGAAGTCCAAAGAAGATGGATTTACTGAAGGCTTTATTAAAGCCATGAAAGAGAACCCATACACCCACGAGCCACTTAAAGATGCCACGGATGTCGAACACTATCTCTTGATGAAAGAAATTGAAGAGAAAGGCGGAGATCCGACAAAAGACTTTGCAAAGGCACTGAAAGAACATAATCAAAAGGAAGACGAGAGAAGGCAAAAAGCCCGCGACGATATTGAAGACTTCAAAGTCAAATATCCGACCGTGGATCTCAACGAACTTGGCAAAAATGATGCGTTTGCAGAATACTGCGAAGGAAAACTCGGCGGCGACAAGTCTCTCGCGGACTTATACGGACAGTTTTTGAAGTATAAAGATGCGATTGTTGCTCAAGCCAAGCGAGAAGCAGAAGACAACATCATCATGGAACAAGCGAAGAAGAACAGTTCAAACGGCTCCGTCAACAACAACGTAAGCCAAGAAGACGATCTGTTTTCTCTCGAAGACTTGAAAAAAATGTCTACACAAGACATTCTCGACAACTACGACAAAGTTCAAAAGTCCAAAAAGAAGCTCGGCATCTAATTTATTCAAAAAATCATTAAATTAGGAGAAAAACCACTATGAGCTACAACAATTTTATTCCAAATGTTTGGAACGCAGACCTCATCAAAGAGTTGCAAAAGTTGCTTGTATTCGCCGACGGTTGCTGGAACGTGTATTCAGGAAATGTCACAAAGAAAGGCGAGTCCATCACTTTTGAATCTCTTGGCAAACCGACAATCCATGATATGAACAGAGAAGATGCAGACGGCAATATTGCATCCGCAGAAAAACTCGAAGACGTGTCTTTGGTTATGCCGGTCAAACAAATCGCATACTACAACGTTGAAGTTGGCGACCTTGATAAAAAGCAATCCAACGTCAATATTTGGGGCGAGTTCAAGAGAAGCACAGCTGAAGGCATAGCAGACCAAATCGACCAATATGTCGCGGCGCTCGCAAAAAGAGAAGATTGCGCAATTCTTGGCGCAACGAGCGGCACACCTAAATTTGGTGGTTCAGATGCAATCCAGTTGTCAAAAAACAACATTATGGATGTTATCGATGAAGGCGTCACGCACCTTTTCGAGAACAACGTTCCAAAGAACACGGCTCTTGAAATCATCATCCCGCCATTCGCCTACACAATGCTCAAACAAGCATATCAAAATCTTGACACGGACAACAGCGAAGTGCTCACGAATGGCAGAGTCGGCATTTACAACGGCATCACCGTCAAAATGTCCAACAACGTTGCCAAAGATGCAAGCGGCAACTACAGAATCATGCTTAGAACAAAGAAAGCGTGCGGTTTTGCAAACCCATTCACTTATTCTAAAGCATACGAGCCGGACAACAAGTTCACCGATGCACTCAAGGGATATTCTCTCTATGATGCAAAGGTCTTGAGACCAAAAGAGATGGTCATCATAAAGGCGACAAAATAAAGCCCGGAGGGAATAAACTATGGCTAACTTTGTAAAACTCACACCTATCAAAAATGCTAACCGCAACGACATTTCAAACGCAGTGACAACTTCTGCGTTGTTTACTGCGGCTGCAACAAATGGAGCAAGCACGCCAGCATACGGCGTATACTACGAATCCAAAGCAAGACAAGACAAGATCGCGCTTTTGGTTCAAAACACGCATGAATCCGCGGCGAAGAGTTTCACTGTCAAAGCAGGCAATCACGGAGTTTGGGGCGCAGACGGCGACTTGACTTTTGAGATTGGGGCTGGCAAGACGGTTTTGATCACTCTCGACACAGGCAAATACAAATTTGCTCAAAGCGACGCGGCAGTTTCCGAACTCGTCGGCGGTTCAGTCGACGTCAAAGGTTGCGTCGTTATTGTCGCAGACTCCACAGATGTCAAGTTCTGCTTGATTGAAGAGTCTATCTAACCTAAAGGCAGGATGGGGAGATAACTTCAAACCATCCTGTGTATTTTGAAAAACTATGGATATAAACCAAATCAAAAAAGAAGCATTGAGATTGATGTTCGCAACTTACTCTGACACGTTGAAAGACAACGGCGAAGAGAGAAGCGTTGACGAAATGACTGAAGAAAATTACACCCAGTATCTCGCCAATATGGACGGCGCAATCAATAGGTGCTTAAAACGCCTTGAGAGTGTTGGTGCAGTTCAAAGAAAGACTGTGGCATTTATTTTGCCGTTTACCGACGACGAAGGCAAAGCCGTTAATTGCGGTTATGTAAAGAAGGCGCTCCCAAGCGACTGCAGAAAAGTTGACCGTGTTGTTTACAGCAACAGTTCAACCTATTATTTTGACGAAGATCATCCGTTCAAAATCCTAAGTGGAGACATAGTTTTGAAGGCTCATTCTGCAGGAACATATGAGATTGTATATTTCCCAAAAGTGCAAATACAAGTCTCGTATCCGAGCAACTTTGATTTGTCTCAAATGGGAATTGGAGACGAGTTTGCTGTTTTGATTCCGTACTATATCAAAGCAGAATTGTATGAAGAAGACGAACCGGCGCAAGCTACCCAGGCACGCAACCTTTTTGAAGCGATGCTTGCAGATACGCTTGCGATGAATATAGAAGACAACAAATTGGGCAGAGTGGTCGATATTTGGAGTGACTAAGTCATGAGATTGCAGTTTGACACAAACATAAACCATAAAGACAGAGAGCGGATCATTCTAAAAGACTTTCTCGGGTTGGACGGGCAAAGTCCGATCGCGTCTGTTGCCAGCCAAAGAGCGACGAGAATGAAAAACTTGATTTCTCGCGATGGTCACAATCATAAGAGATTTGGATATAGGCAATATTTAGATTTCCCAGGAGCAATCAATGGAGTTTTTTCGTTTGAATTGAGCGGAGCACACTTTGATATAGTTTATTCGGGGAACGTCTTTTGGTATAAGCTCTCGTCCGAGACGATTATGTCAGACTACGAGAGAGTTGACTCTGCGCCAAACATATTCAATTTTACAACGAACGCGGCAAACACCTTCGAAAACTGTCAAGACAGAGAATGCAAGGTCTATGTGTATAAAGACACTGCATACTTTGTTGACATGGGCGATTTCCTTTATCTCAAGAGAAATGGCTCAAAGTGGGATTTTAAGCGCGTACAAGACGATCTCAACACCTATGCGCCTACGACCACCGTCAATATTTCGTGTGAAGAAAGCGACCTTGATGAAGATTCGAACCCAATTTTGTACGGCTCAAGAGAAACTCTCGAAGACGTCAATGTCCTTACAACACTTAGAAGAAACACGATAATAGGCAGTCAAATCGACGTGGAGACAGCCGATGAAACGCGCTCTTATAAACTCGATTCTGATACCATAGAAAGTCGTGATTTAGCAATCGTTGGTTATGACTATAATCCGACGAGCGGGGAGCGAACTCCGTTCAATCTTTCCGTTAGCGGTTTAGAGAAAGTGGAGTTTAGTGCAGACGATGAAACACCACTATCCGCCGCCGCCAACAGCATTATTTATTTTAATCTGCCACTCGCCGCGTATCCGTTTGACATATTCCACGATTATGTCAGTGGTGAATACTTTGTTATGCAAAATGGCGAATGGAAACTTGCGCTTGAATGTACAAAGGGATCTTTGAATCGTACGCAGTGGGAGTTTAAGATTTATCATTCCGGGACGCAAATCTATTCTCAAAAAATAGCGTATGTGGCTTCGTTTCATGTCAAATCGATTATCAATTCAAAAGGTTATGCGCTGTCTAATGAAGACTTAGCATCCATTATTACAACAAAAAATCAAGGCATAAACGAAAATAGCGGCGGATACGCAAGCTATGCAAACGACGATTCGTTTGTTTTAGCGCAGAACGGCACGCCGTGGGGACGCATTTCAACAACGGGATTGCTCACGCTGTCTAAAAACCATAGAAGCATAGACGGCGAGCCAAATATCACCGTGACTTTCAGAGATGCTAACCAAAATGAGAATGCCAAGAAAATATGTAGCGGAAGTATATCGGTTATGGCTGGCACTGATGGAGCGACAAACACTCTGTTTGTAAGCGGATGTTCGGAGAGCAAAAACTATGATTGGTGGAGTGAAGCAACCGAATTGACATATTTCCCAAGCGGGAATGAATGTGCAATAGGTACGGAGAATACCGCCGTCATAGGCTATCAAAGACTTGGTGACAGCACACTCGCCATTTTCAAAGAGCAAAGTCAATACGAACCAAGTGTGTATATAAGATCCGGAACATCGTCTGTTCTTTTGAATGAAGACGGAGTTTTGAGTGCGAGAGTAGGGCAATATTATACAAGCGGCAAATTTATTGCTGACGGAATAATCGCGCCACACTCGCTTGGAGCATTAAAGTCTGACATTTTGTGTCTTACAAAAAACGGCGTCATGTCGTTTGGAATTTCATCCGAAACAAACGCCACGAGCACAAGGCTGTTCAAAGAGCGTTCAAGGCTTATAAAAACTTTTCTTGAAGAACACACGCTCGAGAGCAAGAAAAACGCAAAATCTATCGTGTGGGACGGCAGATACTACCTTTGCATAGGCGACAAAATGTATATAGCCGACAGTAGGTTCACGCACAACGTGCGTGGCGATATGACTGATACATACAACTATGAATGGTGGTATTGGGAGAATTGTCCTGTCAATTATTTCTTTGAAGATTCTGAAGGCAATTTGTGTTTTGGCACAGCAGACGGCAGAATTTGCATTTTCGACGAGCTATTTACCGATCGCACATACGACTCTTTTTTAGGTAGTGTGTCATACGACATAGAGAACAATCGAGTTCAGGTCGGCAACGCAGACGGCGCAATTCTCAAAGACGGTGACTTTGTGTTTTTCAAAGGCGACGTATATCGTGAATTATTCGCCACAGCAGATATCCAGTTCGATTATACGGACTATACACTCACGGTCGGATATGCAAAAGCTAAGGATCTTTACACGGGGCAAAGAGTGTGTCTCGATAACATACAAGTCGAAACAGCGGACTTAAAGCCGCACACGACGTACTTAATAGCCGATTTGGATGTTGCGAGCGGTTCTTTCAAATTGACGAAAGAAGATGGAACATACTTCAACTTTGCAGGTACATTCAGAGTTTTGACGAATCTCAACGGCGAGATTCTTCAGATTATAGAAACCGAAATAGACGGTGGCGGCTCATATCTCAAGTTCTGCAACCGCTATGATGATACGGAAACCCCGTATTTGCTTACGCTCAACGACGGCGAAGCGATCACGGCGGTTCCATATCGTTATAACGAAGTAAATGTTGTCGCGGAGTGGGTGACGCCTGCGTTTGACATGGGCGCAAATGACTATATAAAAACGTTGTTGCGATTCACGCTTGCGGCAGAGCAAATCAAAAACGGTAAAGTCACATTCGGTTTTGAGACGAAACAAGTCTCAGAATTAAGAACAGTCGACGTCAAAGGCATTGACATTTTCGACTTTGCAAACTTCGACTTTGATAAATTCACATTCAATACAGGATTTGAGTCGTCATTCACGAAGATTATGAAAGCAAACTTCAACTTTATTGTGTTTAAGTTTATATCTGACAACGACTCGGACTGTTGCGTGCATTCGCTCACGCTGGAGTACAAAGTAAATCGCAGAAACAAGGGAGTGTGGTGATATGGCAGTCCAAAAAATAACAAAAGCGCAGCGCAATTTGATTAAAAATGCGAGTGTCCACGCACTCTCGACGCGACCGGGCGAACAAGGCAAGAAAGAAATGGATATCAAAAACGCCATGTATGGTCCTGTCGCAATGTTGATGGACGCAATCGATAGCATCATTGATGAAGTCAACGCGAATATCGGAGACGTCGACGACAAAGTAAGCGTTCTGCAAAATACCGTATTTAAGCAAGATTCTGTCACAAGGGCGATCGAGTACACGCTTGAAAACAACGTGGCAATGGCGTTCACGGCAGAAGCCGAAAGCGTAGAAATAACCATCCCGACAGACGTGGGCGCGGGATTCTGTTGTGAGGTATCAATCAAGACGGGCAACACGGCACCGTCCGTGACGTTCATAAACGAGAGCGGCAAAGAGTTCTATAAAATACTCTATGGCGGAGTCGTAGGCGTGTACAACGCGCCTACAAACGCGGTAGTAGATATGTGTTTCTATTGTGTTGACGGAGAAATCGTGAGAGCGATAATCATAGATCTAAAATGACACATCAATTTTTGGAAAAAATAAAGCCTTATCTCTTTGCAATGACGCGTGACTACAGCGTGATTCCTGAAGTTTCGCTCGAATTGTTTTTTACGGAAATCAAAGCGACAGCGGAGCACGGAGTCGGGCACTACGCAGGCGGAAGCATTGAAATGGCTTTTGAGACCGCTTTGACTGCCACCGAACACAATCCCGGTCACGACACGCAAAACCTTGCTGTGGGGCTCACGCTTGGGAATATCGCCGCGTCTGCCGAATCGAACAGCGGGCACGACGTGGGCTTTGACATCGAAGTGCAATCGGAAGCAAACATATCCGCCGAAAGCCATGAGAAGAAAGAAGTCATTATAAGTGAAGAGACTTGTTTTGCGATCGGTATAGGCACGGAAAAGAGCGAACCTAAAGAGATCTCCGCGGGTTCGGTAGTACAAACTGAACACGGAATAGGCGGAGAAGCGCACGGGACAAAAGAAGTCGCTGTCGACGAGACGTTGTTATTCTCTCTTGATGCAACCGCAACCGCAATGGCACAAGAGATAAAGAATGTAGAAGACGCAAACCTTGAGATTGGGTTTGAAAATGCTATTACAGCGGAGTCAAACGAGTCAAAAGAAATAGCCACCAACCAAGAGACAGAAATAGATATATCCTTCGTTGCGGAGAAAGCGCTTGCATATAGCATAGCTGCGACACAAAATTCGCTATTCACTCTATCCGTGAATGCTTTAAGAATGAAATACGGCGTTGTCAGCGATTTTGGCGAACTGACAATCTCGGAATTTGCAAACAATAAAACCGTTGATAGTGCATGTCTTATCACGGCTTAAATAAAAGGAGAAAACAAAATGGCAGGAAAAGTTTCACCGAGTGTAAAAAAACTCACTGGTAAAGAGTATTTCGGAAAAACCAACACACTAAACTTAGGGAACGTGTTTCTCGGCATTGGTCTTGCGAGTAGTGTTCCGGCTGTAAACAGCGCGGAATACTTTGCGGGTTTTGTCGAGCCGTCCGGATCCGACGGCTACAGCAGAGAGCCTGTGGGCGACTACAGTCAAACCGCGCTTCAATATTTTGATGACGGTACGACGGACGCAAACGGCGACGTGACCTTCAAAAACACAAAAGAAATCAAATTCGATACATACCGCGGAGCGAGCGCAATTTCTGTGAAATATGTTGTGCTTTTCAACGCTTCAAGCGGTGGAAATTGTCTTTTGTATTTTGAACTTTCTTCGGCAATCACGCTCAACCCCGGCGAATTGCTCGTCATCCCGGTTGGTCAAGCAACACTCAAGATCTCTTAAAGGAGCAAACTATGGACAAGACAACACACGGCTTCAGCGTATACACGGACGAAGATTCGGATTTGATGATTGACGTCATCGCAAGACAATGCAAAAAGGGCGAGGGCACGCAGTCGGACCCAAAGTCCAATATGCAATTGATTGACGATCTTATTACGGCGCTTGAAACTAACAAGGCATCGCGAGCCAAATACACCGCTACTCTCGGAACAACGTGGACGGGCGGTGCGGCTCCGTATACGCAAGAAGTAGCCGTTCAAGGTCTTTTAGCAACCGACGAAGACGTGAAAGTCGACATCGACTATTCGGACACCTACGAAACGGCACTTCAACAGGAAGAAGAGTGGGCGAAGGTGTATAGAGCCGACATAGGCGCAGGAAAACTCACGTTCTACGCCAAAGAGCAAACGACAGTGAGCCTGAATCTTAAAATAGCGGTGGTGAGATAATGCCAAATCAAGCGTTTTTAACGAAAAAAGGTGGCGGCAGGGGAACGCAGCTTGAAGAGTTGACGAATCCAGCTGTGGCGGGAGATATTCTGCATGGGAAAGAAGCGTATGCGGACGACGGAACAAAGATTGTCGGCACGCTTGTCGTGTCGGATGTGCATCCGTCGCTCAATGCGGTGACGATTGCAAAGTCGAACAACACGCTGACTCTCACGAACCCAAGCACAAACGGCAACTTCTTGTCGGTGTACAAGATATTGGATGACGGTTCCGTCGTGGCAAGCACGACGACGTCGCCGTACAATCTTCTCGATCTCCCACACAAGCAGTACAAAATCACGGCGAGAGCGTCCAACGAGACAGCGGGTTTTCAAGACAGCGCGGACAGCAATCTCGTCACACTCACGGTGTATTTGATGACTCCGTCGCTCATCAATTTGACGGCGAGCGCAGAATTCGAGAAGATCACCAATGGCATGACGTTCTCATTCACACTCACGCCGAAAACAGGCTACTATCTCCCAACGGTCGTGGACATAAGATGCAACGGTGCAGAAGTTGAAAATGAGTACAATCCGTATACGGGCGAAGTATCGATCCCGGCGCTTGCGCTCGTTTATGCAATAGCGACAGGCGACGGAAGCACGCTTGCAACGCCCGCGATAGTGCTTGAAGAGTATTCAGGATTTGACCTTGACGCCACCAACACGGACAGGCTTCTTATATCTGCGCCAAAGGCGACGTCTCTCGAAGTGTACGCAGACGGAGTGAACGCAGGCAGCGAGTCAATGACTTTTGACAATGAAGACATTGAGATTTGCGCTATCGCTCCAACCGTTCCACAACTTCTTCCACCGTACATATCGCTTGACGGCGACAGTCTCACCGTTGTGGACAGCTATTTGCTTGACGGCGACGTTTTCTATTCCGAATACTACGACGTTTATGCAAACGGCACTATTGTCATTGCAGACGCGGACGCAACGTCAGAGCAACATTGTCTCATAACATACGAGCTGGATCCAACTGCTCAATGGACAAAGAACTCGGACGGCTCATATCAAACAGGGCAGAGTTCCAACTACCGCAACACATACGCGTGGATGAGAGTGCACCTTCTCGCGCCGAAAGCGACGACAATCAAGGTGACGTACACGTTCTACCCATACAATTCGTATGTTCGTATGTACGCAGGCAAGCTCGACCAAGCATTCACAAAGAGCGTCGGCACGGCTCCAACTGCAACGCAATATCAAGCAGCATCAAGCGGAACGGGCACAACAAACAGCTCATACACGCTCGAAGTTCCAGCGGGAGCGCACTTTATTGATTTTATCAAACAATACAACTCAACAAGCACGTCTTCAACTTACTATCAACGCTATTTGAAAGTGAAGATCGAAGAAGTGACTGACTAAAGGAGAATTATATGGCAGTTTTTGATCTCTTGAGTCTATTTCTCCCATACGGAGACACTCCAATCAAGGTCAAAGCAAAGGCAACGGGGTACACAGACAGCTCGTTTTCAAACACAGTCAACTACCACTCCGCACCTGTCATCTCAAGAAAGGACGGTTCCACGCTCCGTATAAGCAATACGAGAGCGGCGGCGACGTCCTATGAGATATACAAGGGCGGAAACCTTGTAAAAACGGTGGCATTCAGCGGAAGCGACGGAGATGTCATCGACGTTGATATCACGGCAGAGTTTGACACGGGCAACAACAACGTGTATGTCAAAGGCATAGGCGCAGGCGTGGCGGCAAACCAGTCTCCGACACTTGCGTTTTGGAAGGGCGATAACATCATTCTCGGTGTATCCGGGCTTTATGCGAGCTCCACTTCGCTTACGAGAACAGACGCGGCAGAAACGCTCTCATGGGTTATGTCCGACAACAAGATTTCATCCGACTTTGACGACTACTTCCCATACAACCAAATGCAAAGAGTCGTGGACGGAGACGACGTGTTTGTCTATATCCCGGCTATGTATTGGCGTATCGGATATGACGCGAACGGCTATCTCACGGACATAGCGGTCGCTCCTGCTCCGATGGAAGCGGGCGCGAATCAAATCATTGCTCACTCTGACGCGTTCTACTACGGCGCATACGGCGCACGAGTAGAGAACAACATGATGTATTCCAAGAGTGGCGTCGCGAGATCTTACAACATCACGCGCGCCAACTTCCGCACCTATGCAAAAGCAAGGGGCGAGAAGTATCGCCAGCTCGATCTCTATCGTATGCGAATACTCGACTATCTCTTCATGATTGAGTTTGCGACAAAGAGCAGCGATACCGTTATGATGGGCTATACTTCATACGGCGGTACAACAGGCGCGACGGACTCGTTCACAGGAGCAACGCAACAGACGGGCGCAAACGGTCGTATGCGCTGGAGATATATCGAAGACTTCATTGGCAATGGTATGGAGTTCTTTGACGGTATGTCAGTATATAAAGTCACGGATGATGAGTCTGCTTACAACGATGCGGGCAACGGCGATATTCAATTCCCATCTTGCAGTGGCTGGTTCCAGGCATTAAAGATAGATCCGTCAAAACCTTTCTTGTCTGTCCCGCAACTTACTGGAGCGAGCTCAACAACCTATTTCGGGGATTGTGCGTACTTCTATGGCTACGCGGTCTATTTTCGCGGTCGGTCCGGCACGGGCGCTGTTGGTGGTCTGTTCTATCTGAACTACTCGAGCGCGACGAGCACGAACGGCGACATCGGTTCTCGACTTATAAAAACCCTTTAATCCTTTTGGGGGTTGGTAAGGGGTGAAACCCCTTGCACGCAATATAAATCTTGTCAAAATATTTTCACAGGGTGCACGCATTCAGGATTATGCGTACTTCTATGGCAACGCGGTCTATTATCGCGGTCGGAACAACACGAACGCTGATTATGGTCTGTTCTATCTGAACAACACGAACGCGACGAACACGAACGGCAACATCGGTTCTCGACAATTAAGTCAAACAAAAACACGACAGTTAGAGCGCGTGCATCCTTACCACTTGGTAAAAAACTATCTCGTAAAAGGCACGGTTTAGTAGGACTCTCGAAAGACCGTGAGAGACTTAAAAGTATAACACAAGCACATAGATGAAACGAACAGGTTATCTTTACGACAGACTATGCGAACGCAAGACGCTCGAGCAGGCATTCAAAGAAGCGTCGCGCGGGAAAACAAACAAACTTTATGTCCGACCTTATCTTGAAAGACAGGATTTCTATATCGACAAACTCCAAAAGTGGCTGAAGGAAGGCACGCTCGTTTTCACGCCGAATAAGCACAAGACGATTTATGAGCATTCAGCACGTAAGACAAGAGATATTGTCGTGCCGAAGTTCTTTCCGGATCAAGTGGTGCAGTGGGCGTATTGCATCGTCATGCGCGACGTCTTTATGAAAGGTATGTACAAGTGGAACTGCGGACTCATCAAAGGGCGCGGAATCCATTATGGCATAAAGCGGGCGCAGAGAATAAACGCCAATCCGAAAGCCAAGTACACGCTCAAGACGGATTTCAAAAAGTATTTTCAATCCGTCTCCGTGGACAAGTTGCTTGAACTCTTGGCATTGAAGATAAAAGACAAGAGAATGCTCGAACTCTCTGAAAAGATTCTACGGAGCGAGTCAAGCGGACTGCCGATAGGTTATTACACGTCGCAGTGGTTCTCAAACTTTTATCTCGAACGGATAGACCATTACATAAAGGAGAAGTGGCGCGTGCCGTACTATGTGCGCTACGTGGACGACCTTGTGTTTTGGGATAGCAACAAAAGGCGGTTGCACTGGGTGAAACGCCAACTCGACGCGGTTCTCGTCATCGAGAAGTATCACATTGTTATCAAAAAGAATTGGCAACTATTCAGAACAGGAAGTCGCCCGCTCGACTTTCTCGGGTACACAATCGTCGGCAACCGTAAACGCTTGCGCAAGCACGCGTGGTATGAACTCAACCGAACGGTCAGAACAGTCGCAAAACGCGGTTATTGCACCATACACGCGGCGAGAAGTTTGCTCTCGCGTCTTGGCTGGCTCATGCGTTGCAGTGGCGGTGTGCAATATTATACAAAACAAATCAAACCGACTATTTCAAAGGGTGAACTTTGCAAGATCATCTCTTTGTATGATAAAAAACAAAACAAACTGCAGGTGGCAATATGATTATTCCAAACGGTACAGATCCAAACATCGAAAAGCACAAACAAAAACTCGGTCTTTCAGGCGACGCCTATCTCCTTGACGGGCACCTTCTTGAAACACTTGAGTCCCATAAACGGCTCTTCCCGGGCAGCAAGGCAACCACAATCCAAGAAGCCGAAGCCGAGCGCGTCGCCTTCGAAGAAGAACAAGCCCGCATCCGCGCCGAAGAATCCGCCAAAGCGGAACAAGAACGCCTTGAAAATGAAAACATCGAAGAAGAGAGCACCGAAGAAGACGGGAAATAACTATTCCGTCATCATAGAGACTGCGAATCCGCACACCATAAAGACGGTCACAATCCCGAAAGAGCTGTTTGACGCTATGTGCAAGCAGGGGCAATCGTGCGGATTTGTGCGGTTTTAACTATGTTATAGTTATAAATAGGAGATACAACATGGACAAGTTTGTAGAATACAGCGATGCAATAATCGTCGCAATTGTGGCGGCAATATCCGCACTTGGTGGAACGGCGGGCGGTATCGTCGGCGTTATCAAGTGGATGAGAGACAAAATCAAGCTCGCGCTTGAAGAGCTCACAAAGAAGCGCGACGCATTTGATTTGAAGGTTGAAGACTTCAACCGTGTCAATGATAATATGCAGAAACTTGTTGGCGCGCTCGACAACGCCGTCACGCGGCTTGAGGCGAACGAGAGCAAGACGGACGCACAAAGTCTCGTAATAGACGCGTTATGCAAGTGCATTGTCCTTTTGGCGAAGAATAATGACCGCATGATAGCAAACGGAGATGCGGACAAGGTTGCGGAACTCATAAACGGAGTGCAACCAGCCCAAGTCGAAGGAGTTAAGGATGAGTGACGAAGTAGTTGTGACGGAAGAAGAGAAGAAGGAACGCAAGCCAATGAACCCGACCTTGAAAAAGGTCCTTTTGCAAATCTGCGGTTTTCTTGTTTCGATTCTTCCGCTTTGTATTCTCGTGGGAATACGTTGGGACGTTTATACGGCGACAAAATCCACTTCTATCTCGCTTGGCATAGGCGGCGTCATGGCGATCATTCTAATGCTTGTGTCAGCGCTCGACAAGATGCCAAAGAAGATTCATCCTTGCTTGCGTCTTGGAGTTCTGCTCCTGCTGGCGGTAGCGTTTAGATCTCTTTTGTCAGACATAATCTATTTACTTGCGGCGGCGTTCGTGGGCGAACTCTTGTATTTGTGCATTTTTGAGTGGCAAATAAAGAAAGTTTCAAACGAAATCGCGCAACAACCGACACTCGACGCGATGGACAAGCAGACACAGGCAATTGTGGAAGCCATAAACAATTCAAATCAACAAAATCAATCCAAAAAATATATAAGATAAGGCATTTATGAACGAAAAATTTGAAAGATTCAAAAGCGGCGTGATAAACAGCATGGGTTTTATCATCGTTTTTGTCGTGATTGCGGTTTACGTGGCAAAAAACTTTGTTGATATTCAGCAGTCAGGGAAAACCCCGCTTGAAATCATCGCAGATGGTCTTTTTGCGCTTATATTTGGCTTTTCAGTCAAAGTTTTGCTTGGCTATCAGGGCGTTTTGAGCGGAATGAGCAACAGCCGCATGATACAAACGCTCGACGACCATGCGAGTATCATCAAAGAAGTAGACAAATATCTTCCGTTGTTGCCGTCTTTTTGTGAAAGAGAGAACGCAAATTTGCGTATCAGAAGGCGCCGAACGATATTGTCAAGACAGTGCTTGCATTACGAAGACGTCTTCACGGACGATCCTTCGCGTCTTGAAACGGCAATCGCAAGTCGTGTAGACACTATACAAATTGCAAACAAGCGAGTGAACGACGGGAGTTTGAAATATAAATTGCTCGTCCTAAAAGAGAGATGCGAGAGAAGAAAAACTCGAAAGAGAATGATGCGCTGTGTGCGTAAAGCGAACAATGTGACCTTTACGGAACTCACCCAATACGAACTCACCACGGATGGCGGCAACAAAAACAATCCGTTCAAATTCGCGGTCAACCCGGGTATTCACATGACAAAACGCTCCCCGGGACTCTTGCCGGCTTCGCTTTTGGTTTCCGTGTTGATCGGTTATTTTGGTTTTAGACTCATCAAAGATCCAAACGCGGCAACCATTATCGCGGCAATCGTGCAGACAGGGACGTTTGTTCTCACGGGCGCGGTTCAATTCATGAAAGAATATCTTTACACGATGGACAGATATCGCAAGAGTATCATCCGCAAGATAGATATTCTCAACCAATTCAAACAAGAAGCGGAAAAGCAGAACGGCGAGCCGTTTGCAATTCCGCAAGAAATTATTCATTCAAAAGGAGTTCAATATGAGCTTGAAAGACCTATTGAAGCGTAGAGTTGGCACACTCTCCGACTGGATCCAAGAAGGGCAAGGCGGAAAGAAAGGCAGTTCAGGACAATCCGTCGTCACAAAATCTGAAACCGACGACGATCTCCAAAGTTATACGTCGCTCAAATCTCTTCTCGACGGTTATGGAGTGGACACTTCACAACTTGACAAAAATAGATTGGATTATACATATCTCAACGGAGTCACCGACAAAGACGGCAATCCGTTATCGCGCGCTCAAAAAAGAGAAGCGTCTATCTCGCTTTCCAACTATCTGCAAGATGCCCAAGCGCTTAGAAACAAAAATCTTGTTGTTGCAAACGCTGAAAACACCGCGCGAAAAGACACAGCCTATCAAAGTATGCTTTCTGAAAAGCTTAGGAAGTATCTTGGTGCGGCTGAAGACGCAACCGGGCAGACTGGCTATACTGGCGTGACACAAGGCAACAGGATTGCTCTCGCAAACCAAGAAGCGGCGAGACATCAAGCAATACAAGAGACTCGCGACGTCAACGTAAATAATGCGTTGGCAAACTATATCAATTCCGTCAATGAGAACGGAAGGAACGCTTTGGAACAAAACACAGCACTTTGGGCTTCGTTGGATGCGCAGGACGACACGGACTATCAAAATTATCTTGCCGAAGTACAAAACCTTGCGGCGAATGCGCTTGATGACAATGGTCAAATCAAAAGCGAAGACTATGACAAGATCGGTACATATATCGACGGGCTCAACATATCTGACCAAGTCAAGAAAAATCTCAAAAACTACATGGACACAGCATATAGCAAGTACATCGACACCCAAGAAAATGTCGCAAAAAGAGAAACAGAGATTACAAACTTCACAGGCGGTAAAGACTCATATAAAACCGTCAAGGCGGCTCTTGATGACAATAAAGATGCACTCGGTGAAGAAGAGTATAACAAGAGACTTGCAGAACTCAATAAAAAAATGTCCCAATGGGTTAAAGAAAACATTGAAATCAAAGGATTGTCTAAAACACTTGAAAAATCCGATGACATCGATCTTGTTATCAATGGCAAGACATTTGATCTGCTTGCCGGCAAGCGAACTTCAAATATGGACTGGACTCTCAACGCAGAAGCCACGGGAAGCAAAGACGTTTACCCGGATGTCGGAACGATTGTCGCATACAACGGGAAAATGTATTTATACAAAAAAAGCCGCTATGGTGAAAATTGGCACGAGCTGGCAGGAGATGGTTCATCTGTTAAAGACGCGTATGCAGCATATACGCAATACGACGCAAAATAATATCAAACATGGCTTATACATACGCAGGTACACCAAACCAAAGAATAGAACAAGCACGACAAAGAATATCCACCGATTATTCGGCGGAAAATATGATATTAAGCCGTTTTTATGGTATAGAAGCCGACAATCAATCACAGCAACAACAAGAAGTCGCCGAGCCAGCTGAAAGCCAAAACGCAAACTTTTGGACTCGGCTTGGGCACACGCTCGGGGATTTTTTCAAAAGCGTCACAACAGGCTTTGAGAAAGCATTCGAAGGTATTGTAGATTTTGGCGCGTCTACCGTTGGTGTAATTGCCGGGTGGGCAGGGAACGAAGACCTGAAACAGAAGGCTTCAGACTTTGCGGCGCGCGACCTTGTCGAAGAACAATGGCAAGCCATGCGCGATGCTGGCATTGACGTAGATCTCGAAGACTCCTGGATATATGATTTATCCGAAACAGGACAGAGTATAGTCCGTGGAGTTGGACAAGGTATCGGACAAATGCTCCCGGAAGTTGCACTCGCACTTGCAACAGGCGGAAGTTCTGCAGGCGTTCAAGCCGCAGTCAAAGGAACGAACCTTGCTATGCTTGGCATGAGCGCTGCAGGTACAGCGACCGAAGAAGCGCTCAACACGGACATTATAGACGAAAACGGAAACGTCACACGACCGTCTCTCGATCGTGCATATCTTTATGGCTTGGCAAGCGGCGCAGTTGAAGTCGCGACGGAAAAACTCGTCGGCGGTGTGTTCGAACACGTCACGGGTGCAGGTCTCACGGATGGTGTGATAAACAAGATATCAAAGAAGCTTGCGGGCAACGGCAGGTTTGCAAAGGTTGTTGAATTCGCACTTGATGCAGTCGGTGAAGGCGCGGAAGAAATGGTCTCCGAAGCTGTCGGCAACACTCTCAAGACGATTTACAACTCGTCAGACGGCAAGATACACTGGGAAAGCCCGGATGTTCAAGATGTTCTCGTGTCGGGTGTTGTTGGCTCCTTAACGGCGGCTGTCATGGGTGGCGGAGACGTTGCGGTTCGTAATATGTCCAAGTCTTTGTCAATACAAGACTCGCTCGCAGATATCTCTAACAACGAGAAGACGGCAGAGCGCCGTGCAAGAAGCAATAAGCTCGACGGCGAGACAATCAACCAACTCGAGGCGCAAAACAACGAATCGCTCGAAAAGATTGCCAAGAAGTACCAAAGGGCAAGCGAAAAAGGACAAGCGAAGCTAAGAGCGGCTTATCCGCAACTCAATGACATTCTCGATGAAAACGGCAACATAAAACGTCAATCCCTTGCGGAAGGCGCGACGGAAATCACGGCGGACCAAGCAGCGGGCGTTATGTCCGGATCTCTTGCTGTGTCTCGCAGAACGGAAGTCGCAAACAAAATCCAAGAGTTTAGAAAATACGACGGACTAAACAACATTAAACTCGCAGAAAATCTCACCGAGACGGAAAGATCCAATTTTGAGAAGTTCAAAAAGGCAAACTCTCTCACGGCAGATAAACTCAAAGTTGTCGTTGTTGAAGGTACGGACGTTAATGCCTTTATTGAAAAGGGCGGCGACGTTGTTTATATTGACAAAGCACGACTTGCGTCAGGCGAATCCGCAGCGCAAGCATTTTCGCATGAAAGCACACACTTCTCCGAAGGAACGCCCGAATTTGAAAAACTTATGGCGTTTGAGTTCGCGCTCGAAAAAGACGGTGATGCTCTTTGGAAAGTTGCAGTCGATCAAATCAAGTCCAAAGGATACAAAATTGACTCTAAAATCCTTGAGCTCGCAGAAAAAGGCGATGTAAAAGGTATAAAGGAACTTGGTAAAAAGGAAGAGTATTCTCACCAAGTTGCAGAGTTTTTCGACGAATTGCACGCTCACGCAAATGAGCAGATTTTTGGCAGCGAAGAAGTCATCAATCGAATGATTGACGATGATCGTTCTTTTGCTAAAAAGGTCTTAAACCGCATAAAAGATACAATTAAAATACTCGAAGCGGCATTCAAAGGCGACAAAGACACTATCGAACAAATTCGAGTTTTGCGCCAAGCCGAAAAGCTTTATGCCGACGCCCTTGCCAACTCCGGACAGAGATATACCCAACAACGCATTGAAAGAAATGCCAACATATCATATGAAGATGAAATAAGGGAACAACGTAGAAATAAAGTTGTTAGATATATTCCATACTCTTCCTTTTCTAAGGAAACCATCAACTCAATAAATTCTTATCTTGACAATTTATTTGAAAACATAGATAATGGAATAGCAAATGGTGTGGCAATAGAAAACGATGGCACAATAATGGTCATAGATGCAGGGAAAACAGACGGCGATGTTCGTTTTGGTGTAAGAGCAAAATACAAAATTCAAGATAACGCCTTGCGCAAAGAGTTTTTAAGGAGAATCAATCATGAATCAATATCAAAAGGGCATATTAGTGATGGACTATCTTCAAAATTTGGGGCTGAATATGCTGACGATTGGGAAAGCTATAGAAGACAACAATCTGGACAAGAGTTTTCAAATAATCAAAGAGAACCCGACGATAACAAAAACTTCATTCCTGGCAACAATGAAAATAGAGGAAATTCAGGATTAAGTTTTTCTCTTCGTGAGAATGCGACCGATTCCGAAGGTCGTAAACTTTCCACACAACAAAAGGAATATTTCAAAAATACTAAGGTCGTCGACGATAAAGGCGATCTTTTGGTCGTATATCACGGCAGTAAAAATATATTCACACAGTTTGACAGAAAGCGCATAAGCGAGCATGGTTCACAAGAAGGGCAAGGCATCTATTTTACGGACAACAAAAATTATGCAGAAGGATATGCGAATGAGAACGGACAAGTGCTTGAAGGGTATTTGAATATTAAAAAGCCTTTGTCTGATAGCGAGATTACTCTCACTCGAAAGCAGCTCGAAAAAATAGTAAGGGCTTTGGATCCAACAGGAGACGACCTTGTTATCAATTATGAAACGAGCGGTGGAATGGGATATCCATCAAGAACATGGTATAATAGAGCCGTCAGCGACACGGTAGAATCATGTTTTAATTATTGTGATACCGATTCCGAAATCCTTGCAAACCTTGCCAATTCGGGTGCGAGCGCGGACTCTGTGCTTAAAACAGTATATGAACAATTCGGCTATGACGGCTATATTGTGGAAGGCAAATACGATTCTGCAAAAATTTTTGTTGCGTTCGACAGTTCTCAATTTAAGAACGCAACCAACACAAGCCCAACAACCAATCCCGATGTCCGTTATTCTTTGCGCGATACGATTCGCACGGACGACAAAAAAGCGAAGAGAATGTTGCTCAAGCGTCTTGAAGGAATGCAACTCGACAGTCGCGGCAGATATTTTGCCGTGGCAGACGAGAGTATTTTTGCAGAAGACGAGCGCGGGAACAAGCTCATGAATCAAATCATGAGAATGACAAACGAGAGTGAGTCCAACCGCGAACGTTATGCCCAAGACCTTGCAGAGAGCATCGTCAACAATTTGATGGTGTCAGACGTAGATCCGCAAGTTCTCGACGATATGACCGCACAAGCGGCAGAAATCAAAAAGTACCGCGGCAAACTCAATCTCGAATCCATAAAAGGCGAAATCAAATCTCGTTATGGTGAGAAGAACACGGTGTTGTTGCAATGGCACAAAGAAAACGGCATCTCCGTGGATGACGCTATTATGGAGCTACGCGCTCAAGGAATCAACATAACCGACAGCAATATCGCGGACGGCTTCTTTGAAATGCTCGATATAGTCGACGACGCAAAGAAAGCCACCGACAAAGTTTTGAATAAAAAGGCAAAGCAACTGTTAAGTGAAGAAGATTACAACGCGCTCATTGACGAGCTTCGTGAAGATATTGTGTCGTTTATGAACGAACACACATCCGAAAAAGAAGTTGCAGAGTATTACAACCGAGTACAGCGTGAAGCGGATCTTGTTCTCGAAAATGCTCGTAAAAAAGCAGAGAATATCAAAAAACTCGCCGCTCTTGAAGCCGAAATGGAAAGAGCAAAGGCGGCGGGCGAATATGAAGAGAAGAAAACGCAACTCGAAACCGAAAAGAACAGAATTCTTCAAGAAGAGCATATCCGTATGGAGAACGAAATCTCCGATATTGCGACACGCCACAAGCTCATCGACAAAGTTTGGAGTGAAGCCAACGCTTTGTCTACCGATCATCTAAAAAAATTCAGGAACATGAGTGAGTTAAGAAACGATGCTTTTGAAAGTGTGTTTAAGAAGCTTGGTAATATCAAGTGGCGCGGAGAACTCAAAAAAGCCGGCGCACGAAAGATAATGTCCGAGTTTGCAAAGTGGTACAGTGTTGAAAACTCACTTCTTACGGGCGGTTTGTCTGCGGATGAAATATCGGCTTTGCGGGCAGATCCAACTGCTACGCATATTGGATATATAGACAAGACCGCACTCGATGCTCTTGAATACTTGGTGGATCAACAAACGATTGACGGCAAGGAAAACAAGAAAGCTCTTTCAAACAAGGAATTGCAGGCACTTCGCATTGTTCTTGGAGCCACACGAAAATTGTTGTCAGAATATGACGCGGTTCAAGTACGCAACAGAACGCTTGTTTTGTCAGAAGAAGCGTCGAGAGCAAACACAAGAGCGGAACAGGTTTCAAGAATCGTCCGCAAAAAACATGGAGTCACAGACAAAGCCGCAGGACTTGCACGTCAAATTATGCGCCCGGATGCTGTCATTGCAGAAATGTTCGGCGGAGAAGACAACGCACTCTCTCAACTCTATAAAGATATTCAAGACGGCGAAGTGCATTCTAAGTTTATAAAGCTCGAACTTGACGGAATCATAAACGACTTTTTCAAAGACCATAAATCATACAAAAAGCGTTTGTCTACTGAAACCGTCAAGATCGGAGAACACGAAATCAAGCTCGAGTCCGCAATATCTCTCTATATGCTCGCTCAACAGCAACATTCCGTTGATGGTTTGCAAGAGAGCGGATGGGGCTATCGAAACAAGGACGGTTATTGGCAAGACTGTGGGCAATTTACTTTACAAGACCAGCTCGCACTTGAAAAAGCAATGACTGCGGAAGACAAACAGTTTATACGCACATTGAGAAAGTTTTTCAACAAAGCGTCCGAATATCAAATAGAAACGGACAAAAAATACCGCGGCTATTCTTTGATTGAAGACAACGGGGACAGTGACTATTTCCCAATCAAACGCTATGGCGGTGATATGGCAAAAGGCGTGCAAGAAAACGAAATCCAAAACGCGAACATGGTGTCTGTGGCAAACTACAGCATAAACAAAGAGCGTGTCGCAAACAAACACCGTATTGACGTCATCCCGGTCACACGCGTGCTCGAGCAACATTCGAGTCAAGTGTCCATGTATTCAGGACTTGCTTGCTCCGTGAGAGAGTTCCAAAGATTGTACAACTGCAATCTTGGCAAAGACGGGAAGGTCTCTTCTATACGAAATACAGTCAATGAAAAATCTTGGAATGGTTTCAACTCATATTTGACAGAGTTGTTGCAGGATATTCAAGGTGTAGCGCGAGAGAGCGGCGCGGTCAATCGCGCACTCAACACGATCCGCGGACACTATGCAACATTCCAACTTGGATTTAACATCAAAACTATATTGTCGCAGTTGTCAGGTTTCCCGGCAATCTTCCCATACGTCCACACGTCGTCAATGCTGAAAGCGTTTACACACGGTCTCGGTTCTCGTTGCTATAACAACATGGCGGCAAATTGCGAATGGGCGCGCGTAAAGTGCGAGAACAGCGGCGTGGTCCTTGCAGAGACGCTCAACGACAAACTTGGAACGGTCGGAAAAATCGCGACGGCGGGTGTCGAGTGGATGGATACTCAACTCAACAAAATGATTTGGAATGCGTGCCAATGCGAAGTCGAACAGCTTCACAAAGGCGATCCGGAATATCGTTTTGGAACAGAGAAAAATATGCAAGAAGCCGCAAGATTGCACACGGAGATCGGCCAGAAAACTCAAGGCAACTCACTGAAGTCTGAAGGAACGGCAATGCAGCGTTCGAGTAATGTTGTAGTGAAGAGCTTGTCAATGTTCAACTCGGACGGCTTCAAGATGATTTCTTGTTTGTACGAAGGTATCAACCGCGCAAGGTCAATAAGAGAACTCGAGAGACAGGGCGTGAAAGTCGACTCCGCTCAAAAGACTCAAACAAAGCAATATATTGTCAAAACGGCAACCGCAATCGTCGTGTCGACAATGGTCTATTGTGCAGTAGCAGAGCTGATGAAGTCTGCGTTTAACAAAGAACGCAAAGACAAAGACGGCAATGAGATCGGCGTATTGCAAGATTATGGAATGGAGATGCTGTCTCAACTTGTCGGTATGGTGCCAATCGCGCGCGACGTTTATTCTATGCTCGTAGAAGGCTACGACGTTGACAACTTTGCCACAGGCGGTTTTACGGACCTTGCACAGAGTATGGGAGACGGTTTTCAATCAATCCTTTCTCTTGCAAAAGATGAAAAACAATCTTCGTCCGACTACGCAGCACCACTCAAGAAAATCATTGATTCTCTCGGACAAATCACGGGCATACCAACGAGAAACGTTTACAACACGGTTTACGGCGCAGTCAATAGAATAGACGAATCATCCGCATATAAGTGGTCCGACTTCATCTATGGCAACGACAACTCGTATTCAAAAGATCTCACAAAGGCAATGAAAGAAGGTGATGAAAAACTCGCCGGAACAATCATCAATTTAATGCTCAAAAATGACGGCATGACAGACACGTCTGCGGAAGTCAACAACAAACTCCGCGAACTTCATTCGCAAGGTTATACCGTGTTGCCAAAGGCGGTCGGAAACTCGTTCTCGTTTGACGGTGAAACATACACGCTCACACAAAAGAAGACTGACGCGTTCAGAGCGATTTACAGCAAGGCTAACACCGAAGTTGAACGACTTATCAAATCACAAGGCTTCAATGCGTTAGACGCTTCTGTACAGGCTAAATCTATAAAATGGATTTATGACTACTATTATGAAAACGCTGTTTATGACTCCGTCGGAGAAGAAGCCGACTCAAAGCGTCAACTTTTCGGAGAAACGATGAATATCTCAAAGTTGGCAATGACAATCTCTGCTTGCAATGCGATAGAAAGCAAGATTGACAAGAAAGGCAATGTGATTCCTGGATCGAAGAAAACCGCTATTCTCAAACTTCTCAACCGTTTGCGCCTTACGAACGGCGAAAAACTCATGATCCTTGCTTATCTCGGATACAGTGCAGAAGAAGATGAAAGGTCAATTCGCAACTATGTATCACGCATTGGTTTAAGCAAAACTCAACAAAAAGCTTTGTTGAACTATTGCAAAATAAGTGCATAATTGTTTATCACACATCTGTCACACAATACTAAATGTTGTAGTTGATATAATAATATCAAACACTATATATTGTGTAAGTGTAGAATCCATCCCTCTCCACCATGAAAATCCGCACTAATCAGTGCGGTTTTTCTTTGTGGAGCGGGGTGGATTAGGCTGTTTTCAAACAGCCACACGCTTTGCGTGTCGAACCACCTTTCGGTGTGCACACTTCGCTTTGGCAAGTAAACTTGCACGCTCGCTGTTGAGCGAATCCACCCACCACGAAAATCCGTGCTATTTTGCACGGTTTTTCTTTTTTTGAAAACCTTTGCCGTTTAGCAGGATTTTCGTGGTACTACCGCGCAACCGATACTCGCTCTCAAAACAAGCACGGATAAAACACAAAGCCACAATTTCGCTGTATCGCTTGCTTGGTGTGGACTTTTTTGTGCGGTTTTTCTTTGTGGAGCGGGGTGGATTGGCGGATTTTCAAACCGCCGTGCGCTGTGCGCACCGAACCACCTTTCGGTGCTGACGCTTGGGCAATTTGCACAAGTGCAGCCCTGCGCTATTAAACGAATCGCACCCCAAACAACAAAGAGTGTATCACAAGATGTGTTTTTTTGTTTACGAGGGGGATTGTTTGGAAACTCTTTTTGAAATATTAAATGTTGAATAATTTGAAAATCAATGCTATACTTATAATAATTATTGTCGGGAGTGTTATATGGAAAGAGTTCTGTATATTCTTTTATACGTTTTTGCGGGAGTGGTAGGTATTTCTGCAATTTCATATATTTTATATCGTATTATTCGTTCACCGTTTAAATATCCGTATCATATCATTAAATTCGATGTAACGGGGAAACGCAATCCTGATGTAAATAATTTGATAGATAGTTACATAAATCAACATGGGTTTGATAAATTTCAGCAACATTACGAAATTGTCAAAAAATGGAAAGCAGATTGCAAAGAACGCATCAAGAAAAGTAAAATGAAACATTTGCGTTCTAAACAATTTGAAGAAGTTGTTGACGATGAACGAATGTTCCGTTTTGATATCGTTAGAAAACAAACGCATTATAGACAAGTTAATTATGTTAAATCGTCCTATTTCGTATTTGTTACTGTTGGCAAATTTTATTCTAACTATAAAACTTTGAAACAGCGTTACGAGGCACTTGCTGAAATAAATTTTGAATGTACACTATCAGAGTTTAATTCGAAAGAACAAAGAAAACTTATGACGGCATCATTAAGAGATGAAATTGCAAAACGAGATAATTATACTTGTCAAATTTGTGGAAAATATATGCCCGATGGCGTTGGTTTGCATATCGACCATATTATTCCGATAAAAAAGGGCGGCAAAAGTGTTCCGTCAAATTTGCAAGTTTTATGTTCGAAATGCAACGGCAAAAAGTCCAGCACTTGATTTTGAGTTAAACGAAAAAATGTTGCACATCGGTTGATGTGCATTTTTTTATGTTTTTATTATTTGTCGCAACCTTTTTGATTGAAAAATAGTCGTTTTGGCAATCATTGCCGTATGGATGCGCTGTTTTCGAGAAACGTTGAGGATAAAGAGGTGTTTTTCAAGAAAAACGACAACGTTGAGGGCGTTGTGGAAAACGTCCGTGAAGTGAAAAACCGAACGAACAACGACAATTCGATTTTGGCGGCATCCAAATCCGAAATTAAAGAGTAGACGCTCAAGCGGAAGTTTGAGCGAACGAGCACTCAAACGGTTGAGGAAAATATGATCGATAGAGAAGAATATCAACAATACGTAAAGGATAATGCGCCCAAATCGCCCATGGTGCGCACGCTTTTGGCGGCGTTTTTGGTGGGTGGCATTATTTGCTGTATCGGCGAGGGAATAGGCGATATTTTGCAGCTTATTTTCAAGGATATGAGCGACAAAAACGTTGCGACATATGAAAGTTGTATAATGATTTTTCTTGGCAGTTTTCTTACGGCACTCGGACTTTATGACAAACTCGGGCATTTTGCCGGCGGTGGTTCGATAATCCCCATAACCGGATTTGCAAACTCTGTTGTTTCGCCTGCGATGGAATACAATCGCGAGGGCGTGTTTTTCGGCGTATGCGCAAAAATGTTTGTGATTGCAGGGCCGATTATCGTATTCGGTGTGGTTGCGAGTTTTGTTGTCGGATTCATCGGATACTTTGTTTATATGTGAGGTGAAAATGCGTACTTTTCAGCTATCTAAGCAGGTATATATTAAAAGCGGATTTACAATCGTCGGGCCGAAAGAGGGGGACGGAAACTTTGCGGACAAGTTCGACATCGTGCTTAAAAACGATATTTGGTGTGAAAAATCCTTTGAAAAATGCGAAAGCAAGATGCATCGCGACGCCGTGAGCGGAGCTATAAAAAAAGCAGGGTTAAAGCGTGAAGATATTGATATTATGCTTGGCGGCGATTTGCTCAACGAGCTTGCCGCAACGTCTCTTGCCGCACGCAACTTTCCGTGCGCGTTTTTGGGGCTTTACAATGCATGTTCCACGTTCAGCGAAAGCATAATCGTTGGCGCAATGCTTATTGACGGCGGATTTGCAAACAACGTCACTTGTTCGACGTCGAGTCACTTTGCGTCGGCTGAAAGACAGTATCGTTTTCCTCTCGAACTCGGCAATCAGCGCACTCCCACGTCGCAATGGACGGTTACGGGCGCAGGCTGTACGGTTTTGTCGGGCGAAATGCCGTCTATGATGAACGAGAGGGTGTACGAGGACGATATTATCGCAATCGACGACAATATGAACATCGACCAAAAGACGCTTGAAAAGTACAAAAAAAGCATTGAAAAACAGAAGAAAGTCATAGACAAGGAAAAATCGAATATCATCGAGCAAAACTTTGACAAGGAAAGCAACGATTACGCAAAGCCGAATACGCATTACGTCGTCGTTACGGGCGGAACGATGGGCAAAGTGGTGGATTTGGGCATTGACGACGAGGCGAATATGGGGGCGGCAATGGCTCCTGCCGCTTGCGACACGATTGTTACGCATTTTGAGGAAACGGGGCGTTCTCCCGACTACTACGACGGCATTTTCACGGGGGATTTGGGCAGACACGGCAAAGAAATGCTGGAATATCTGCTCTCGAAAGAGGGAATTACTCTGCCGAAATACTATATGGATTGCGGCGCAAGCTACTTTACGCCCGAACAAAAGACTTTTCAAGGCGGTTCGGGTGCAGGGTGCGTGAACACCGTTTTCAACTCATATATCCTCAAAAAGATGCAAAAGGGTGAGTTGAAGCGAGTGCTTGTCGTGCCGACGGGGGCGTTGCTTAACAAGGATACGCCGCTGCAAAAGGAAACAATCCCCGGCATATCTCATGCCTTTACCCTTGAAAGTCATCCGTTTTTGACTTGAAACGGCAATTTGATTGCAAATCGGAGTGAATATGGATATATTTTTGGATTATCTCAAAGTGTTTGCCGTGGGCGGCGCGGTGTGTATTCTAGGACAAATACTCATCAACAAAACAAAGATGTCGTCGGCAAGAATCCTTGTGACGTATATGCTTATCGGCGTCGTTTTGGAAGTGTGCGGAGCGTTCGAGCCTATGAAAGAGTTTGCTGGTTCGGGCGTGACGATACCCATTATGGGTTTTGGCTCGAATCTTGCCAAAGGCGCGCTCGAAGGAGTGCAAAAAGACGGATTTCTCGGTGCGATTACGGGCGGTATGAGTGCGGTGGCGGCAGGCCTTACAACCGTCATCGTGTGCGGATTTGTTTTCGGATTGATTTCGCGCTCGCGATCGAAGAAAATTTGAAGGTAAACACTATGTGTTTAAATTGAGCAAACTCGACGAATCGTACAAATTCAGATAAGTTTGCGGAATTTTGCCTACGATGAGGTTTTCGCACACCAGAACTTCGGCTTTGACCTGAATGGTGGGTTGATCTATCGGCGTGACGATGCTCACGTCAGCATATACGTCTATGTAGATTTTGTGCAATGTCTGATTTATCCCTGCCGACTGAAAAAACGATACGAAATCGCAGTTTGCCATACCTATCGGCGTGATTTTTATGGTTACGTCGGGGCCGAATCCCATAAGGAGCGCAAGTCCCGTGAAAGTACCTGCGGCGATTTGTATTTCCTGCGTCCCCAAAGAGTCGAGATTTGCTTGAGCAAGGTTTGCTATTTGCCTTGCGATTTTGTTTATTTGCGGCGAATTTGCCTTTATCATCGAGATATTTCCGTCTTTATCCTTTACGATGTCGAAAAGCATTTCGTAGGTCAGTCCGTCCGAAAGCACGCTGGTTGCGGCAAGGTTTACGGCGTTTGTGGTTACGGCGCGCATTTGAGCAACCGAACTGTCCATGACCGTAGGAACGATATTGGAGCGGAAATATACCGTGCAAAACACGAAAACGGCAAGAAAAATCGTGATTGCAATCACGACACGAAACAGTTTCGGTTTCATGGATTTTGCGATTTTTTCACGTCTTTGCACGATATATTGTATGATAAGTTTTTGATTATCTTTACAAAAGCAAAAGTTGTTGTTACAATAAGCGTATGGATTTATTTGACCTTCAAAACAACGAAAAAACCATGGCTCCGCTTGCGGAGCGTATGCGTCCTCGCACCTTGGACGAATTTTTGGGACAAGGCAAAATCGTGGGGCAAGGCTCGCTTTTGAGAAGAGCTATTGCCGCCGACAAGCTGGGAAGTTGCATCTTTTACGGCCCTCCGGGGACGGGCAAAACCACGCTCGCAAACATAATTGCCGAAAATACCAATGCGGCGTTTGTCAAACTCAATGCCGTAACAAGCGGCGTTGCGGACGCAAAAAAGGTTATCGACGAGGCGCGCGACAGACTTAGAATGTACGGCAAGCGTACATATTTGCTTTTGGACGAATGTCACCGCTGGAACAAGGCGCAAAGCGACAGCGTTTTGCAGGCTATCGAGCAAGGTTATATTATTTTTATCGGCTCTACGACGGAAAATCCCTACGTTTCCATGACGAGGGCTATCGTATCTAGATGCCGCATTTTCTCGTTTTCAAGGTTGTCCGAGCAAGATATAAAAGCAGGACTTTTGCGCGCTTTGAACGACAAGGAAAGAGGTCTCGGCAACATGAATCTTCAAGTGAGCGACGAGGCGATATCTCATCTTGCATGGGCAAGCGCGGGGGATATGCGCACCGCGCTCAACGCTCTCGAACTTGCCGCGCTCACCACGCATGCGGACGAGGACGGCGTTATAAGAGTAGGAAAAGAGGAAGCCGAGCAATCTATACAGCAAAAAGCTCTTTCCATGACGGAAGATATGTATTACGACATGATTTCCGCATTTATCAAGAGTATGCGCGGCAGCGACAGCAACGCGGCACTTTACTGGGCGGAAAGACTTATAGAAGCCGGCTGCGATCCCATGCTCATCGGGCGCAGAATCATGATTCACGCGTGCGAGGACGTCGGCATGGCAGATCCAAATGCAATCGTGGTTGCGACCTCATGCGTGCAAGCGTTTGAGAAAATCGGTTTGCCCGAAGGGCGCATACCTCTTGCGGAAGGCATAATCTACGTTGCCGAAGCTCCGAAATCCAACAAAGTGGTGGAAGCGTTGAGCGGAGCGGAGAACGCCGTCAAGACAATAAAGCACGAAACCGTGCCCGTTTACCTTCGCGATCCCAACTACAAGGGCAACGACGAAAGGGTGAGCGGCTACAAATATCCGCACGACTACGGCGGATGGGTGAAACAACAGTATTTGCCCGACGAAATTAAAGACGCAGTGTTTTACGAGCCTACCGAAAACGGCTTCGAAAAGGAAATCAAAGAGCGTCAAAAGAAGAGAAAGTAAAATTTGAAAGAATCCGTAGATTGTTGCGGATTCTTTTCAAATGTCTAGTGAATAGTGGTTGACAAGCAAAATATCTATTGATATAATATCATATGATATGATTTAATTCGAGGTGCTTATGCCAAAGAAAGCGTCCGTGACGACAGAAATGATAATTTCTGTTGCAATCGACATAGTTCAAAAGGGCGAAAGTTTGAACGTGCGCGCGGTTGCAAGCAAACTCGGCTGTTCCATTCAACCCATATTTTACAACTTTGCCACTATGGACGAGCTGAAAAAAGAGATCGATGCACGCATGGTGAAGATTTATGACGAATACGTCGAAAACTGCGTGAAAAACAGCAAATTTCCGCCGTACAAAGCAATCGGAATGGCATATATCGGCTTTGCAAGGGATTATCCTGAGTTTTTCAAGCAAATGTTTATGGACGAAAACGGCAACAAAATCATATCGTCCGACAATGCGACTTTCTTGTCGGCAATAGAGTCCGTTTGCAAAATTTTCGGATGCGACAAACAAACGGCAATGAGATTCCATCTCGAAATGTGGGTTTTCGTGCACGGATTTGCCACTATGGTTGCCACAAAATATATTGAATGGGACGAAGAAAGTGTCAGCGATATGGTGACCGACGTGTTCGAGGGCGTAAAACTGCGCTTGAATTTGAAACCTAAAACAGCATGATTGACAACGAATTCGTAATAGCGAAACTCGATTGATTTCAATCGTAAAAAACTTGTTTTTTATTATATACACGCTCGATTTGGGGATTAGCACTTCGGTATCTAGGAAATATCGAATTTGATTTCTGTTTGAGCAAAAGGAGAGGATATGTTACAAATCGAAAATTTGACCAAAACTTACGCCGGCAATCAAAAACCGTCGGTGGACAATTTGTCGCTCACCGTAAACGACGGTGAAATATTCGGCTTTATAGGTCCGAATGGCGCAGGAAAATCCACGACGATCAAGAGCATAACCGGCATTATCTCTTTTGAAGAAGGCAGAGTGCTTATAGACGGAATTGACCTCAAAACCGCGCCCCTAGAAGCCAAAAAACTTATCGGATACGTCAGCGACGACCACGTGTTGTACGAGGGATTGACCGGCGTTGAGTATGTAAACTTCATTTGCGACGTTTTTCAGGTGCCGAGTGCGCAAAGACAAGAGCGACTCGACAAATATTGCGAGCTTTTTGCGCTTACGGATTCCGTAAAAAAGCAAATTTCCACCTATTCGCACGGTATGAAGCAAAAGCTAAACATAATCGGCGCGCTCATACACGAGCCGAAAATCTGGATTTTGGACGAGCCTATGACGGGACTCGATCCCCGATCCGCATACAACCTCAAACAACTCATGCGCGAGCATGCGGACAAGGGAAACAGTGTGTTTTTCTCCTCGCACGTGTTGGAAGTCGTTGAAAAAGTGTGCGACAGAATAGGCATTATCGACGACGGACACCTCATAACTTGTTGTCAAATCGATGAGCTGAAAGAGAGAAACAAGGATAAATCCTTGGAGGAATTGTTCTTGAAACTTACCGACAATTCGGCTGCGCAAACCGTTGAATGAGGACGTTATGAGAGATTTTGTTTTGGTGTTTAAAACACTGTATAAAAACGCAAATTCATCCTCGAAAGACGAAGACGGCAAGAAAAGACTGTCTACGGGAATAAAGTTTGTGATTTCCATATCGCCGCTTATTATTCTCGTGTCGGCAATGATTGCTTTTTTGTCGGTGGGATTGAATAACATAGGGGAATTTTCATTGCTTGTCACGGCATTGGTTGCGGTTACGCAAATTCTAGTGCTGTTTTTGTCGATGTTTTCAATCGTATCAACCCTTTACGAGTCCAAAGACACGCCGTTTTTGAATACGTTGCCCCTCAAACCCTCGTCGGTGTTTTTCGCAAAGTTTGCGATGACCTACGTCAACGCGCTTGCAATATCCGCCGTCGTGCTTTTGCCGACCGTGCTTACCGGCGCGATTGCCTTTAACGTGGCAAACGGAAGAATGTTTTACGGCTTTTATCCGCTGTTTTTCGTGATTCTCGCACTTGCGCCGATACTGCCTTTGTTCGTGGTTGTGGTGCTTTCAATGCCCGTTGTGTGGCTCGGTTCGTATTTCAGAGGGAAACCTACGCTCAAAAGCGTGCTGACTATTTTGTTTTACGTCGTTTTGATGTGCGCTTATATGGTCGTGGTCTACTATATGAACACCACGGGATTCGGACAAAACGGAAACGTCGAGATGTCGCAAGGGATGCTCGGCTCGCTCGGAACGCTCGCAAACGTGTTTTATCCCGACAAAGCGATCGTAAACTTCTGTCTCGGCATAGATGCCGTCAAAAACTTCGGCATATCCGCCGCCATAACGGTGGGGATGATTGCGATTATGCTGTTGCTGTCGTCACTGTTCTACAAAAAAATCAACACGAAAAAGTCGGAAAGCGCACAAACGGCGGAGTCCAAAAACGCGTCTTTGAAACAAAACAACGTCGTCGTATCACTGATGAAAAGGGATATAAAATCCATCATGCGCAACAGCTCGCTTGCGATGACTTCGATTGCAAACTTGCTTATGGCGCCGATTTTTATCGTAGTTATGTACTTTATTTCCAACTTCAAGGCTAACGCGGACGATAGTCTGACTCCGATTATGGCGCAAATGATGGGTATAGGCTTTGTGGTGATGTACTCAATGATTTTCCTTGCAGGCGCAAATATGATTGCAAATATGGCATATACAAGGGAGGGTAAGTCGTTTTTTGCAAGCAAAACGTTGCCGATAAATCCGATAGACAGCATAAGAGCAAAACTTTTGCTGTCCGTGATTGCGCCGAGCGTCTTGCTCGTGCCGATTATGCTCATTGCGCTTTTGCTCTATAAAATCGATATAGTTTCGACGATTTTTATCGGCATAGACACGTTTATGATGATTGTGGGCGTTTGCAGCATGTCAATACTTTTCGATATGAAAAAGGGCAATCAGCACTGGGAAAAGGTGTCGGATATAAAAAACTCCTCGCAAAACGTGTATCAGATCATTTCCGCGCTTACGTCGGTTTTGCCGGCAATCGTGCTGTTCGTTTCGGGAATTATTTTGGCTTCGTTTGCACAATCGCTTGGAGAAACGATTATTAAGGTGATATATTGGAGCGTAGGAACGACGTTTTCCGCCGCCGTGCTTGCTTTGGGGCTTTGCCTTTTGAGAAAGTACGGGCTCAAATGGTTTGAGTTTATCGGCGAAAATAAGCCTAAAAAGAAATCGAATACAAACGGTTTGACAAATCGGAGGTTGATGAAATGATGAAACGCAAAGTCGCCCTTGACGTCGGTGACGTGCGTATAGGCGTGGCGGTGAGCGATATGCTGGGTATAACCGCAAATCCGCGCGAAACCTACGTGCGCAAAAAAGACGATATAAACGCCGATATAGCGTATTTTTGCGAATACGCAAAAAAAGAGGACGCGGACGCTTTCGTGCTGGGCCTTCCCAAAAATATGGACGGTACGGAAGGGGACAGAGCGGCGGTTACAAGACAATTCGGCGATATGCTCGAACAAGCGAGCGGGCTTGACGTGTTGTATCAGGACGAAAGGTTGACGACCGTGTCCGCGGAGCGTATGCTCATCGACGCGGACGTAAGGCGGGATAAGCGCAAAAAGGTTATAGACAAGGTTGCCGCAACAATAATTTTGCAATCTTATCTCGATTCGCATCGCTGAAAATCGCAACTATTTGATATTTTGCTTGCAAATTGCGCAAAATATGTTACTATCAAAATAACAAGATGCAATCGAAAATACGCTTTGCATCGCAAGGAGAAACTACTATGGCAGATTTTTTTGACGACCAAAACAATATGACCGAAGACGACGACATCATCACTTTGTACAACGAAGTCGCAGACAAAGACGAAGATTTTTATCATCTGGCAACTCTCGACGTCGACGACAAATGGTTTGTCGTGTTGAAACCCGTCGAGAAACTCGACGATATCGACGAGGACGAAGTCCTTATTTACGAAATTGCCGAGAACGAGGACGGCAACGACGTGTTTAAAGCAATCGAGGACGATGCGCTTTTGCAAAGAGTTTTCGACGAATTTATGGCAGAAGTCGAAAAGATGGAAGGCGGATGCGACTGCGGCGAAGACGGCTGCCACGACGGCAATTGCTCTTGCTGCCATCACTAAGTTCTCAACTCGCTAACATTCATAGAGGCATCTGCTCGGCAACTCTAATGTACAAACGTACACACGTTGTCGAGAGGATGTCTTTTTTTTTGTTCTTCTACAAGAACGGGGCAGCGTGTACTCTAAATTAGATGTGCCCCCTCTTTCCGGACACGCCGGTATTTCTCCCACCACTC